>FWWL01000307.1_pt1 | contig 141896 bp, 125 predicted proteins | sample 2228331 | NCBI WGS metagenome assembly FWWL01 (sample SAMEA103939775, study PRJEB20133) | metagenome | reverse complement strand
CGCTCGTTACGCTATTCATTCCTAGCTTCGCTCCGCTGACGCTCCCATCGACCAGATGCTCGCTCGTTACGCTGCTCATTCCCAGCTTCGCTCCGCTGACGCTTCCATCGACCAGATGCTCGCTCGTTACGCTGTTCATTTCTAGCTTCGCTCCGCTTACACTCCCGTCGACCAGATGCTCGCTCGTTACGCTGTTCATTTCTAGCTTCGCTCCGCTTACACTCCCGTCGACGAGATGCTCGCTCGTTACGCTGCCTGCTTTCAGCTCTATTACACTTTCAGGAGGTTCGGAGTCATCGATTTGCGGCTGTTGCAGTTGTTCCAGCAATTGCTGTACTTCTGTTGAAAGTTTCGCACTGCTTACACTACCATCCGCAAGATGTGCCTCCGTTACCGCTTGTTGTTCAAGATGTCCAGATGTTATCGTCTGTTCCCCTAGATGATAACCAAGAATAGAGCGTGGAATGATATGGGAGGAGCTGATGCTACGCACGGAAATTTTTTCTGCGTTAACTGAACCGGTCGCCAAATGATTTGAACCAATGCTTCCATTGCTCAATTTCTCGCTTGTTATTGATCCATCCGCCAGTTGCTCGGTACCTACCGATCCAAGAGCCAATTTTTCCGAGCTTACAATACCCTCCATTAATCGGTCCTCTGTGATAGGTCCCCCTGCAAGAGTCAAATACTCGAACAATAAAGGGGAAAGGTTTTCAGCTGTTACAGCTCCCGTTGCCAGTTTATAATTCGTTACCGAGCCGTCTGCCAGTTGACTCCATCCGACGCTGCCATCCGCGAGCTTATCAGTCGTTACTGCTCCGTTAAGCAGCTTCGCAGTCGTTACGCTTTCGTCCGCCAGTTGCTCAGAAGTTACCGCATTATCCGCCAATTGACTCGTTTCGACGCTGCCCTTAGCAAGCTTCTCTGTCGTAATCGCTCCGTTAAGCAGCTTCCTCGTCGTTACGCTTCCGTCCGCAAGGATCTCTGCTTTAACCGCGCCGCCAGCCAATTGATTCGTTCCGATGCTGCCATCCGCAAGCTTCTCTGACGTTACCGCTCCGTTAAGCAGCTTCGTTGTCGTTACGCTTCCGTCCGCCAATCTCTCTTCTTTTACCGAGCTGTTTGCCAATTGTCTTGTTCCAATACTGCCATCCGCAAGCTTCTCTGTCGTTACCGCTCCGTTAAGGAGCTTCGCAGTCGTTACACTTCCGTCCGCCAATCTCTCTTCTGTTACCGAGCTGTTTGCCAATTGTCTTGTTCCAATGCTGCCATCCGCAAGCTTCTCTGTCGTTACCGCACCGTTATGCAGCTTCTCTGCCGTTACGCTTCTGTCAATCAGTTGATTTGATCCAACGCTGCCATCCGCAAGCTTCTCTGTCGTTACTGCTCCGTTAAGCAGCTTCGCAGTCGTTACGCTTTTGTCCGCCAGTCTCTCTACAGTTACCGAGCCATCTGCCAATTGACTCGTTCCGACGCTGCCATCCGCCAGCTTCTCTGTCGTTACCGCTCCGTTAAGCAGCTTCTCCGTCGTTACACTTTCGTCCGCAAGGATCTCTTCTGTAACCGAGCCGTCTGCCAGTTGACTCCATCCAACACTGCCAACGGCAAGCTTCTCTGTCGTTACAGCTCCGTTAAGCAGCTTCTCCGTCGTTACGCTGCCGTCCGCAAGGATCTCAGCTTTAACAGCGCCGCCAGCCAATTGACTCGTTCCGACGCTGCCATCTGCAAGTTTCTCTGTCGTTACCGCTCCGTTAAGCAGTTTCGCAGTCGTTACGCTTCCGTCAGACAGTTGTTCGGAAGTTACCGCACTATCCGCCAATTGACTCGTATCGACGCTGCCCTTAGCAAGCTTCTCCGTCGTAATCGCTCCGTTAAGCAGCTTCCAAGTCGTTACGCTTCCGTCCGCAAGGATCTCCGCTTTAACCGAGCTGTTTGCCAATTGTCTTGTTCCAATACTGCCATCCGCAAGCTTCTCTGTCGTTACCGCTCCGTTAAGGAGCTTCGCAGTCGTTACGCTTCCGTCCGCCAATCTCTCTTCTGTTACCGAGCCGTTTGCCAATTGTCTTGTTCCGATGCTGCCATCCGCCAGCTTCTCTGTCGTTACCGCTCCGTTAAGGAGCTTCGCAGTCGTTACGCTTCCGTCCGCCAATCTCTCTTCTATTACCGAGCCGTCTGCTAATTGGCTTGTTCCAATGCTGCCATCCGCCAGCTTCTCTGTCGTTACCGCTCCGTTAAGCAGCTTCTCCGCCGTTACACTACTGTCCACCAGTTGATTGGATCCGACGCTGCCATCCGCAAGCTTCTCTGTCGTTACCGCTCCGTTAAGCAGCTTCTCCGTCGTTACGCTTCCGTCCGCAAGGATCTCCGCTTTAACCGAGCGGCTCGCCAATTGATTCGTTCCGATGCTGCCATCCGCAAGCTTCTCCGTCGTTACGATTCCGTCGGCCAATTGACTCGTTCCGACGCTGCCCTTAGCAAGCTTCTCTGTCGTGACCGCACCGTTAAGCAGCTTCTCCGCCGTTACGCTGCCGTCCGCCAGTTGAATTGATCCGATGCTGCCATCCGCAAGCTTCTCTGTCGTTACTGCTCCGTTAAGCAGCTTTTCCGTCTCTACGCTATCGTCCGCCAGTTGATATGATCCGACGCTGCCATCCGCAAGCTTCTCTGTCGTTACCGCACCGGCAGACAGCTTCTCCGTCGTTACGCTGTCATCTGCAAGCTTATCCCTCGTGATCAAGCCATCAACAAGTTTATCCTCGGTTATCGCATTGTCCCGGAGATGTATTGTGCTTACCGCATTCGGTTCTATACGCTCTGCGTCAATGCGGCGTTCCCCCATCTTGGCGAAGTCTAACAAATCCGGTGCAAGGTGGGAAACGGACACCGTTCCTTTGCGAAGATGTAATCCATACACGGTTTCTGGCTTCAAATGTATGCCGCTGATGCTCTCCAACTGCAAATGTTCGGCACTTACACTGCCATCCGCAAGCTTCTCTGCCGTTACCGCTCCATTAAGCAGCTTCTCGGTCGTTACGCTTCCGTCCGCCAGTTGTTCGGATGTTACCGATCCGTCTGCCAATTGAATCGAGCCGACACTGCCATCCGCAAGCTTCTCTGCCGTTACCGCTCCGTCAAGCATCTTCGCTGTCGTTACACTGTCGTCCGCAAGTATCTCAACTGTTACCGATCCGTATGCCAATTGACTCGATCCGACACTGCCATCCGCAAGCTTCTCTGTCGTTATCGCTCCGTTAAGCAGTTTCGAAGTCGACATGCTATTGTCCGCCAGTTTATCCACTGTTACCGAACCGTATGCCAATTGACTCGAACCGACACTGCCGAACGCAAGCTTTTCTGCCGTTACCGCTCCGTTAAGCAGTTTGGCAGTCGTTATTCCATCGTCAGCCAGCTGTTCCGTGGATACGGAGCCGTCTATCAATTGACTCGAACCGACGCTGCCGAACGCTATCTTCCCGGTCGTTACCGCTCCGTTAAGCAGCTTCACGGTCGTTATGCTGTCGTTCTCCAACTGACTCGAACCGACGCTGCCGTACGCAAGCTTCTCTGTCGTTACCGCTCCGTTAAGCAGCTTCGAAGATGTCACGCTGCCGTCCGCCAGTTGTCCGGATGTTACCGAACTGTCTGCCAATTGACTCGAACCGACGCTGCCATCCGCCAGCTTATCCGTTGTCACCGCTCCGTTAAGCAGCTTCTCGTTTGTTACGCTGCCGTCCGCCAATTGTTTGGATGTTACAGAACCGTATGCCAATTGAGTCGAACCGACACTGCCATCCGCCAGCTTATCCGTCGTTACCGCCCCGTTAACGAGCTTCGCCGTCATTACGCTGCCGTCCGCCAGTTGTTCGGATGTTACAGAACCATATGCCAGTTGACTCGATCCAACACTGCCATCCGCAAGCTTTTCTGCCGTTACCGCTCCTGCGGATAGCTTAGTCGTCGAGACGCTATCGTCTGTCAGCTTATTCGTCGTTACGCTTTTATCCGCGAGCTTATCCGTCGATATCAAGCCGTCGATAAGCTTATCCTCGGTTATTGCCTTCTCGCGAAGATGAATGGCGCTAACCGAATTCGGCTCTAACCGCTCGGCGTCAATACGGCGTTCTCCCATCTTGGCCAACTCGAGCAAATCCGGCGCAAGATGGGAAATGGACACAGTTCCTTTGCGAAGATGGAATCCATGCACGGCTTCCGGCTTCAAATGTTTGCCGCTTATACTTTCCAACTGCAAATGATCCGTGCCCACGCTGCTGGAGGCCAGCTTCTTGGAGTTCACGCTTTCCTCAGCCAATTTATCGGAAGTAATCGCATTGTCAGCGAGAGAAGCTTCATAAACGCTGCCCGCCGCCAAATGCGCAGGACCCACGATTCCTTTGCGCAAATGAATGGAATCGATTAAATCCGTTTGTAAATGAACGGAAGATACGGCCTGCTCGGCGATATGATACTCCTTCACGGAGCCTGCTTGAAGCTTGCTGCTATCCACGCTGTCCGACGCGATCTTGCCTACGGTGACGATTCCATCGTTCAGATGAACCTCGCGAATGCTTTTCTCCGCCAAGTGGAATCCGAGTACGGCTTGCTCGGCCAGATGCCGGCTTTCCACCGCTTCAGAACTCAAATGCAGAGCTTTTACCGATCCTTCAGCAAGCTTCTCCGGCACTACCGCACCGTCAGCCAATATAGCCGTAGTAACGACTCCTTCGTCCAGGTGAATTTGCTTAACGGCCTTTGGCTTTAGATGATTAGAGGAAACGGCCCCTTCCGCCAGCACCCTCCCCGATACCGCACCATCCTGCAATGCTTTCTCGTATACGGCATTCTCATCCAGCTTATCGGAAGTGACGCTGTCATCCGCCAGCTTCGAGGTCGTAACAGCCAAATCCGCCATTTTATCCGTCGATACGCATTCCGGGGACAGCTTTAACGAGGTAATCAAATGATCGGTTAAATGATGAGAAAATACGGCGCGAATGCCCAACTGACGCTCCCCGACCGCACCCGGAGCAATAATTTTATCCGTCACGGCTTCTGGCTGCAATGCTGCCGTACTTACCGATCCATTATCCAAATGGGACGGTTCGATAGCCCGTTGCCGAATATGGCGGCTTTCTATGGAGTCTGATGCCAATGCGCCGCCCATCACGATTTCCGATCCGAAATGATAGGGCCGGAGCGAGCCGGTAGCCAGCTGTTCGGACGTAACGCTCTCTGAGGACAGATGCTCCGTTCTAACCGATGCAGACGCCAACTGACGGGTCCCGACCGATTGATCTCCCAGCTTGGCTCCAATGACTGATCCATCCGCCAGCTGTGGTGTTCCAATCGCTCCATCCTTTACGTGCGGGGAATGAACTGCGCTCTTAGCCAACTGCCCCGCTCCGATCAAGCCTTCCTTCAAGTGCTCCCGACCTACCGCTTGAGAGGACAAGTGCCTGCTCTCCACGACTTTCTCCAATAGATGCCGCGATTCTACGACTCCATCCGCAAACTTATCGGATACTATGCTTCCTTTCGCCAAATGTCTGGATTGTATAGCTTCGTCCGCCAATTTGCCGGAAACAATGCTTTGATCCGCGATTTTCATAGAGGTGACGGCGTGATCAACGAGCTTAAGCGTCGTAACGGACTGCTCGGTAAGCTTCGAGGCCGTCACCGTTCCATCCGCTAGATGTCTCGTTTCAATAGCTTCCTCTGCGAGATTGCTTCCTTTGATCGCGCCGGCCTGAAGATGCTCGGTCTGAACCGAATTGGTAGCCAGCTTGCTTCCCGATACGGATCGGTCGGCCAGTTCGCGAGTACCGACTGCCCCGTCCGCGAGATGCTCCGCCGCCACGGCGTGCGGGGCCAAATGCTTTCCCTGCAGCACTCCGACGGCCACATGATCGGCGAGGACGAGTCCTTCCGCCAGATGGTGAGATTCGATCGCACCTCGTGCCACTTTGTCCCTAGATACCGCGCCATCACGCAGCTTGGATGAGGTGACAGACCCGTCGGCTAATTTCGAGGTATCAATGCTCTCATTCGCCAAGTTTTCGCTGCGTATGGAACCGCTGCGGATTTTCTCCGACGTTATGATCTGATCTTGAAGCAATTCGGAAGTTATGATGGACATGCTTAAATGTTTGGCCTGAATAGACCCCTCGGCAATTTTATCCGAACTGATCGTCCGATCCGCAAGCTTCTCGGATGAGACGCTGCCATCCCGCAGCTTTTCTCCGGTTATGGAGCGATCGCGAATTTTCTGGCCGGAAATAGAGTTTTTGGTCAGGTGATCCCCAACGACGGATTCCGGGGCTATTTTCGATGAAGTAACTGACCCGTCAGCCAATTTAATAGCAGTCACTGCAAAATCCGCCAGCGAGTTCGTATAGACGGAATCGGCTGCTAGTTGCGCTGCACCGACCGAATAAGGGGCCAGCTTCTCTCCGGTTATCGCCTCATTCGCTACATCGTCCGTATAAACAATCGGCGATGGGCGCAGCGGCATCCGTTTCTCTTCCAGCTTGGAGTGGCGAACTTCCCGAGAATTCCGTTCCTCCGCTTCAATAACTTGTTCCGCTTCAATCTCAGGCGTGTCCTCCCTAAGCAGTTCTACTATTGCATCCGCCGACTCTAAGCTATCGGATTGCAACGAATCAACGACCGCGATAATATCCGGCATTTCATCAATAGCAAGTAAATCGTTTACGGGAAAAAGGGATGTTGCGATCGCAACGATCTCCTCAGCCTCTTGCCTTGACGAGACGAACTCTGAAGATACCGGTACTGCAGGTTGTGAAGCTACAAACTCTACTTTCGTTTCTGCCGGTGCATTTTTCGATGACTTAATGTCTGCCGCTTTTGGATTAACGCGTCCTTGCCTGCTCCCTGCTTGGCTTTCCACCGACTGCTGCGCTGCTGCCGCCGATCCGTGAACGGAAATCGGTTTGTCGATTGTTTTTTTTATGTCATCCAGCCATGTCAGCTCGAGCTTGTTCGGATTGTCGACGTAATAAAGCGGCCGGCGCGTTTTCGGTGTCTGCTTCGCCTTGTTCTTTTTCATATTCCGTATGTCCCTCTCCTTCCTGAGCATGGAATCTCCAGTATCATATGCATTCACCCATAGGCGCGTCACGAGGATGGGCGCATATCTATGCTGCACAAAAAAAACTGGCACCACCCAGAAAATGGGACAATCCGCAATCCGATACGCTCGCGCCTTACTCCCGCTGAAAGGAAAGCCATCTATCCGCGGTATGCTGCCACAGGAAATGATTCAGGACCCGCTCTCTCCCCCGGCTGCCCATCTCCTTGCGCACCGCTTCGTTTCCTAACAAATAGTTAATTTGGGAGGCTAGCTCCGGGACGATTGCCGGATACGCCGTTGAAACCAAATAACCGGTCAATCCATCCACGACAACCTCTTTAATCCCTCCCGCTCTCGTTGCTATAACCGGCAATTCCGCTGCCATAGCCTCCAAATTTACAAGCCCGAATGCCTCCCTGCCAATGGAAGGCACAACCGCGATATCAGCCATCGCGAACCATTTTGGGATTTCATTGTGCGGTACGTAAGGCTCGAAATGAACGTGTTTTTTCCAGCGATGCGCTTGTTTATAGAGTCTTTTCACATATCCCGTCTGGCGATGGGAGCCATATAAGGCGCTCCCGACAATGACGACCAACACATCCGGTACCCGTGAGACTAGCTCAGGTAAAGTAGCAAGAAAATGGTGCACGCCTTTCTGGGGAATAAGACGGCCGACGTATAGAACGATCGGCCGGTCTCCCCATCCGCGCAGAGCCCGCCCTCCCTCGCGCATGCTTCTCCCTTCCGGCGAGTATCTCCCCGGAAATCTTTGAGCATCGACGCCCAGATGATTGACTCTGATTTTACCGGCCACTTGAGGGACATGCTCTGTAATATAAGAATGGAGAAATTCGCTGTTAACCTGTATATAATCGGCAGCCTGCAAACATCTTTGCCTCTGCAGCTTGTTCATGTAACGTGAGGATATAAAAGTGGTGGAATGTAAATTGATCCATATGCGACTATGCGGAAAAGCCCGTTTCAATCGCGGAATCCACAACGGGCGATTCTCTACCTGAATGATGTCAGGTCGAGATTTCTTAAGCCTAGCGCATACTTGTCTAAAATAACGGCTCTTATCGGCTCCAGGAAATCTGACGACGGGAACTCCGTTCAGATTTCCACTGACGGAGAGCTTTTTACCGGCTCTTCCATAGATCGTGGCATCAGCGTAGGGAAGAAGCCTTGGAACAACCTTCTCCACGACTCGCTCCACCGATCCGCCCATGGAAGAAGGAATAGGAAATGCCCCTGGCGTAATAAAGGCAGCTCTCAACATCATCTTTGTCTCCTCACTCGCCTGTCCTTAATGTGACAGCATATACGACCGGAACGCAAACAGGCACGGCTTCTGCCAGGGAAGCTCAGACTATTGCACTTTCCGGGACGATGTGTCACAATTCACGGGAATGTATTCTATGGTAAAGGAGTGCTCGGCCGCATGAATCGTTGGCTGCTGCGCATGATGACGGAGTTGTCTTCACGCAAATTCGTGTCCCGCCTCGCGGGAAGTTTCGCTAAATCCTCTATGAGCCGCCGATGGATTTCCCGCTTTGCCGATATGTACAAAATCCCGGTGGAAGAAGCGGAGAAGAAACTGGAGGAATACGTTTCCCTTAATGACTTTTTCACCCGCAGGCTTAAGCCGGGAATACGACCGATTGATCTATCAGCAGGCGCCTTAGTCAGTCCCGTGGACGCTAAGATTACGGCCTGCGGTACTATAAACGATGGGTTGCTGCTTCAAGTCAAAGGTCAAGATTATACGCTGGACGAACTCTTGCATGGCTCGCCGCGTCTATCTCAATATCGCCACGGCTATTTTTGGGTGCTCTATTTAAGTCCGACCGATTATCACCGCATTCACTCTCCTTGCGAAGGAGAGATCATGGAATCCGAACACATACCCGGCCGTGTGTATCCGGTCAACGAGTTCGGCCTCACCTCCATGCGGCGGGTACTTTCCCGCAATGAGCGGCTCGTCACTTATATCCGGCACGACATAGGCGAGGTCGCCGTCGTAAAGGTCGGCGCCCTTAACGTCAGCAGCATCAAATACGTCGATCCGGAGCCCACAATATTGGAACGCGGTCAGGAGCTTGCTTACTTCGAATTCGGTTCCACGATCGTGCTGCTGACCGAAGACGGTACCTTGCAGCCCCGCTCCGATCTTAAGGCGGGGGATAAGGTACGGATGGGAGAGAAGCTCGGAAATTTATCCGTCATCAATTAATTTTCGCCAAATGCTTTTAGAACAAAGAGAAAACCGCCCAAGTGAAAGGGCGGTTAGTGAGTAATCGGTAGCAATATTTGGATAGTAGTACCAGTTAAATTCTATCCACGGTGGTGCTATATCTGCAAAATGTCCCCAACTGCCCGGTAATGAATCAGGATCGTTACTTTTAATTTCAGAGAAGTAATTAAGGAGAAATCCTTCTTTTATTAATCCGTTCATTATTCTGCTTAATGATTGCCTATATTCTTTAGGCTCTTGTATTTTGCTAATGTTCTGAGACTGATCATAAACCCACTCTTGATCTGGATAAGATGTAACAGCTTCATCTTCAAGTTTTAATAGGTAACCATCCCCGTTGTAATCATTGTGAGTTAGTCCTGAGAAGAAAGGATTAGCACACATTAACGCGTATATAGCATTGAGGTATCTTGATACTCAAAAACTTGAGATGCACTTGTTTCTAAGAACGCTTGCATCTTACTAAATAAAGCACCTGCAAAGCTTAAACGTTTCACGCCAAGCTCTTTCAGCTTATGACCATTCGTTAGCCCAGGTTGTGATACCACGTTCAAAGGCGCGGATACTTGTTCCGTTACGGCCCTGATCTCGTCATCTTCCCTCAAAAGTGGAATGAAGACCCCGCTTGCTCCACTCTCTACATAGGCTTTGGCTCTGTCGATCGTTTCAGTCAAACCTTGTTTCTTGAATAAAGTATCTACTCTAGCGTTGATATAAAATTCATGATAGCCATTGTTCTCTAGCTCCGTTCTCATTCTCGACAAAAGGCCACAATGTTTGACCAGTTCTCTCAGCTCCGATTGATTTTTGGGGGAATCTTCAATATTGATGCCGGCAACACCTAAATCCGCCGTTCGCAGCACATTATCGATGATTGAATCTGCATTAACACTGTAACCCGACTCGATGTCTGCGGATACCGGGATTTTCACAGAGTTTACGATCGACTTAATGATTCCTAAGTGAATATCAAAATCAATCTGTTCCCCATCGTTATAGCCCAACGATTTTGCAATCCCCCCGCTCGTCGTGCCGATTGCCCTGAATCCGGCTTTTTCAAGGGCGAGCGCGGACATTGGGTCCCAGGCGTTTCCCAGCAATAATATTTCCTCAGAATGATGCAGTTCCTTAAATTGTTGGATATGGTTCATAATCATTCATCCCTTCTTTGTCGAAAATGGCCTGACTCGTCGTTCAAACGCCAGTGACACAATTACTCATGCTCCGTTGATTCGTTTCGTTAATTTAGTTTTGCGGAGAACTGAATAGTTAAAGAGCTGTAAAAAGCAGATAATTTAATCTGCATTTTTTACAGCTCTTTTAAATAGGAAATAAATTACATTGATTCGGACAAAGAGTCTACACCGGTAACTTTGCCCTCAACTGCAAGCAGCAAACGTTGCAAAAATTGCTGCCAGCCTTTTTCATGCGAAACTTTTTCTTCTTCGTTAGGAAGATCGGCATGAATAAAAATCAGCTTGGTTCCTTCTTGCTCAGGAATCAATTCAATAATAAGCTTACTTGCGCCTGGTGGTACAAGCTTGGATTTCTCCCAGCCAAAGGTCATGACTATCCTCTTGAAAGGATCTACCTCCAAGTATTCGCCAAGGGCTACATCGTGGCCATTAAGGTCAATGCGAAAGCGGCCCCCTACAGCTGGTTCCAACAGGATATCCTTCCCGAACCATTGCTTCATCTTGCTGGGATCAGTAAAATAGCTAAACAAAGTCTCAGGCTTGCACTGAATGTATATTTCTTTTTTCACGTCATTCGGATTGCTATTTATCATATTTGCTCCTCTCTTCTTCCTCTGCGGCTTCTTTAAGCAGTGATAAACGATCGTCCCAAAAGCTATTGATATATTGACGCAGCTCCGAAAAACCTTCCTTTCTTATTTGATAAAACCGCTTGTTTCCTGCCTTTCGCACTTGAACGAGACCCGAATTAGCAAGCACCTGCAGATGCTGAGAAATAGCGGGAGTAGAAATGTCAAAATGCGAAGATATTTCGTTTGTTGTCAGCTCCCTGCTCTGAATGAGAGACATAATCTCCCGACGACGAGGTTCGGCGATAGCCTGAATCACTTTTTCGATCATGGTTAGTATTGTAGCATACACTTAATTAACTGTAAACTAAAACTTAAAAGCCGTTTGTTTCCCACGAGACCCGAATTCCGCGGCATTCGAAACAAAGTCACCTCTATTAAGGGGTGACTTCGTTAGAGTGGTGACGATTACATCTCAGGCTTTCTTCTCGAACAGGTTTGGCTGATCTTCACCCGTGGCGATTAGTTTCTGCAAATTGCCGTTTACAAGCGCGCCCCAGGCGTTAGAGCAGTCGCCGTAACATTCATACGCCGGCACCAAGCCAATATGCGTGAAGCGGACCTCTGTTTTACCGTCCTTTTTGGAGATTTCAAAACTAATTTTAGTGTCGTTCCATTCGGTTTTGACTTTCGTAAAGCTAAGGTAGCTGTCCAGCACATGCCAAACGACTTTATTGCCAGGAACGAATTCGGAAATCTTCTTTTTGCTGTAGTGAACGTCTGAGACACGGTAAGTGAACTCGGCGCCGAGTTTGTCGGTATCGCCCTCGATTTCTCCGGACCACCATCCGCGGACGTTATTGATGGCGTCGAAAACTTCTTCGGGGCTTTGGTCTACCGTAAAAGAAGTGCTGTAATTTTGATTCATGCAAGTTACTCCTCTCATTATTTGTGACTAACAGATCGAGTATAATACACGTCCTTGCCAACGACGGGTTCGGCGATAGCCTGTATTACTTTTTCGATCATGTTTCATATTGTAGCATACACTTAATTAAGTGTAAACTAAAATTCAAATTAAAGGGAACCGGGGAACCGGGACGGGAACATTATATTAAGTTTACACTTAATTAAGTGTATGATAAATTATAGCAATGATCGAAAAAATCATTTATCCCAAACGGAGCCCAAACAGCCTGCAGGATCCCGCGACGAATTATCTGTTCAAAATTGAGGGACTGATAATTACAAATAAAGCCCGTTCACTTGCCGCAACGGCGAAATGAACGGGCTTTTATGATGATTAACGAATTTCCGAGGGGCTTTTCCCCGTATACTGCTTAAATTGTCGGCTGAAGAAGAATATGTCCCGGTAGCCTAGCGCATCCGCAACCTCCGTTACGTTCATGCCCGCATGCATAAGCAAATGCTGTGCCCGTTCGATGCGCGTACGGATCATGTAGGTTTGGACCGACATCCCGATCAATTCCTTGAATTTGATGGAAAAATATCTGGACGATAATCCGGCCCGCTTAGCCAAATCATCCACGCGATGCGCGGTTCCGGGATGCTGCTGTATGTAATTGGCCACCTCGCGGATGCTTTCCGTCAATTGGTTGCTCGCTTTGCGCTCCACGGGCTCTTCAAGGTCGTAACGCAAGAGGTGAATAACGAGCTGCTTCAGAATTAACCTGGCTTCTTCCTCCGCGGCAAACGTACGGACGAGGAACAAGCGCACGTACCTTGCAAGCATATGCTCAAAGTCTAAGGTTTCTTCTAATTGCCTGTAAGGCTCGGGAATGAGCGAGACCGGTTCCTTTACGTCAAAATGGATATAGGTGAGCACCAAAGGTTTTTGCGGGTTATGCGTCGCGCTTGTATAGTCCCCCGGCCGGAATAGAAAACAGCTTCCTTTACCCAGTACATAAGGTTTACCGTTCAGAAACAGTTCGCCTTCCCCGCTCCATACATAGAACAGGTCGTAGTTGGCCAACGGTTTTTCCCGTTTCTGCCATTTCCAACCGGCCTCGCACGAGATTTTGGCAAAGGACGATAGCAGTGCATAAGATGCCGGCGTTAAATTAAGCATGGACAGTTCCTCCCTGACCCCGTTCGGAGTCGATCAATCCTAAAGATTCCGCAGCCTGGCGAATGAGAGCTACGCCTTCATCGATCTTCCCCTCATCTAAATGGGCAAAGCCGAACAAAGCTGAGCACCCTGAAGCTACGGCTTCATTCCCTTGATGCTCATGCGAGGCATAACCCATGCCATCTTTCCATAACACGCCTCGCCTCGCGCATTCGTGTACCAAAAGCCGATAATCGTCGGAGTTATTTTTCCATTCGGCATACAAATGCAGCCCCGCGTCGGAAGGAACCACTTCGAACAAGGAACCCAAATGATGATCAAGACCGCGTCGAAGCTTACCCTCCAGCTTTCCGTAAACCCTGCGCATTCTGCGCATATGGCGGTCATACCCGCCTTCCGTCATCCATGCAGCCAATGCTTGTTGTTCCGCAATGCCCGATGGATAAGGATCGTACAGTTTTTTGGCCAGTATCAAGGGTTGGATGAGCTCTTTAGGAGCGACCGCATAACCGATACGGACCCCCGTGCACATCGATCGGGAAAAAGTACCGACGTAGACGACCCGGCCTTCCCTGTCGAGCGATTTCAACGGCTCGATCGGCCGGCCTCCGTAACGGAAATCGCTGTCGTAATCGTCTTCCACGATCCACGCATTGCGCCTGGAAGCCCACGACAACAAAGCTCTGCGCCGCTCGTAACTAAGCACCGCCCCCGTAGGAAATTGACGCGTCGGGGTAACTAACAGCAATTGAGCCGCCCAATCATGCGGGACGATCCCGGAGCCATCGACCGTTTCCGCGATATAATCGGCGCCCGTCGCCAGGATGGCACGCTTAATCCCCATATAACAGGGGTTCTCTATCACGGCTTTTTTTCCTTCTTCGAGAAGCAATTGAGTAAGCAGCATTATAGCTTGCATGGAACCTGCGGTAATTACGATTTGATCCGCCTCGCAGGCAATCCCGCGCTCCCGGCGCAAACGATTGGCAAGAGCTTGCCGCAGCGGCAAACTTCCTTCCGTCGAATCAGCCTCGCTCTTCCAAGAAGCACCGAACCGTTTCCACTGCAAGGCAACCTCCGCTTTCCATTCCAACCAAGGAAACCATTGCGTTCCTACTCCCTCGGGCACGAATGAAATAGGTTCGGCGCGATCCGACTGAAAATGAGGAGGAGCAGTTGACGGCGAGGGGGCTTGCAGCTCCATCAACCGACGTCCCCAGGCCGTTAATGCCGGCTCTGCCAAAGGGTTGCCTGCTTCGTCTCCCAATCCGATCATCGATGCGTTCTCTTCTTCTCCCCAACCGGCAACGAATGTGCCTTGACCCACTCCCGCTTGGACAAACCCCTCCGCTGCAAGCATCTCGTAAGCCAAGCTTACGCTCCCGCGGGACACTCCATACAAAACGGACAGTTGCCGGGTAGAAGGCAATCGATCTCCGGGGGGAAGTTTTCCGTCGGTAATCGCTTCTCGAATCGCGTGATACAACGCCAGATGCTTACTGCCGTATTCCGCAAGCTTGGCAGAATAGGCAACGGGAAATATCATTTTTTCACGCCCTTTTAATGGACTAGTCATTTTAATGTAAATTGGATCTTTTCGCTTGTCAATATTCGTCTTACACTATTCCTTAATCGTAAAAATGCCGGAGGCGAAATAACATGAGAAGAAAAGAATTCGAAGTATCGGACAAGGAGCACTGCGAACGGTTTCTTGAGGAGCTGCACGACGGCGTGCTGACATTCAACGGCGGGGATAATTGGCCCAAGGCGGTTCCGCTCAATTACGTATATCACGATGGGGCCGTTTATTTTCACGGAAGCAAGCACGGGGAGAAGATGGCCGGGCTTGCGGCCGATCCCCGAGCGGAGTTCGTAGCCTACCAAGCCCATGCTTTCATTCCTTCTTATTTCTCGGATCCCTATCTAGCTTGTCCGGCAACGGTATTTTTCCGTTCCGTCCGTATACGCGGTACGGTAGCGCAAGTTGAAGAAGCTGAGGAGAAAGCGTCGGCATTGGCCGCTTTAATGAAGAGAATGCAGCCTGAGGGCGGCCATTCCCCGATAGATGCGGCAGATCCGCGATATACGGCTTCGTTGCGGGGTGTCGCGGTGCTCCGGTTGGATGCGGTGGAGATGACAGGAAAGTTTAAGTTCGGGCAGAATATGCCGGAAGCACGCAGAGAAAAGATCATCGATGGCTTATGTGAACGAGGGCATCCGGAAGATGTCAATACGATAAAGCACATCCGCGACAGCGCTTTAAAGTGTCCAAAGGGATTTTCCTAGAATTTATCCTGTCTTTTTTCGAACAATCGTCCCGTTTTCAATGACGCTCTTCATCCAATAGTGTATAATATCACCTAGTCACTGAAGATTGGAAGGATGGAAGTCATGAATCCCCTTGCGCAGCAATTGAACGAAACGATTGCCCGAGAAAATCCGCCCGCAGCCCAGATGCTTTCCGGTTTAGGAAAAGCTATATATATGCCTAAAGTCGGCATATTAAGCCAATCCGCCGAGGCGAAGCAGAAGGCTAACATCTACAACGCAACCATCGGCATTGCCACCGAGAACGGTCAACCAATGCACTTGGATGTCATTCAAGAAACATTGTCCGCCTATGAACCGAAGGACATTTACGAATATGCTCCTCCCGGAGGCAAGCCTGAGCTTCGCACGGTATGGCGTGACAAAATGCTGGTGGAGAATCCGTCGCTCGTCGGTAAGTCCATTAGCATGCCTGTCGTGACAAACGCCCTGACGCACGGTCTCAGCATCGTTTCCGATCTATTCGCCGATGTCGGCGATGCCGTAATCGTACCCGATAAAAACTGGGAAAACTACGAGCTGACCTTCAACGTTCGCCGTGGTGCGGAGATGGTTCATTATCCGCTCTACGACGCCGACAACCGCTTCAACTCAGCCGGTCTTCGGGATGCGCTGCTAGCTCAGAAGGAACGCGGCAAGGCGATCGTGCTGCTTAACTTTCCGATTAATCCGACCGGTTACACCCCGGGCATCGAGGAAGGCCGCGAAATCGTCGCTGCTATTCGCGATGCTGCCGAAGCAGGCATTAACGTTGTCGCCGTTACGGACGATGCCTACTTCGGGTTGTTCTTCGAGGATTCCATGCAGGAATCCTTGTTCGGACAACTGTGCGGATTGCATGAACGTGTGCTCGCCGTTAAAGTCGACGGCGCCACGAAAGAAGAATACGTGTGGGGATTCCGTGTCGGCTTTATCACTTACGGCGGACTTGCGGAAGCAAGCTTGTCCGCGCTTGAGCAGAAGACGCTCGGTATCATCCGAGCAACCATCTCCAGCGGACCGCACCCGTCGCAGACGTTCATCCTGCGTGCTCTGAAATCGCCGAAATTTCAAGCCCAGAAGGAACAAAAGTTCCAGATCATGAAGAGCCGCGCCAATACGGTGAAACAACTGCTCGACAGCGGCAAGTATGGCGCAGAATGGACCTATTATCCGTTTAACTCCGGCTACTTCATGTGCCTCAAGCTGCTCTATGTGGAAGCGGAAGCCGTTCGCCAACGTCTGCTGAACGCTTATGGCGTAGGAACGATTGCACTCGGAACTACCGATTTGCGCGTTGCCTTCTCCTGCATCGAGGAACCGAACCTGGAAGACCTGTTCGACCGAATCCATCAAGCCGTGCTTGATGTGAAGTCGGTTGACGAATAAAAATAGCTAATGTAAATAAAATGGCTGTGCAGAGGATTTACTCCTCTGCCAGCCATTTTTCAGTTTCGTCAAATAACAGGCAGAATAACGGTAAATAACGAACCTTCATTTACTATGCTTTTCACTGACAGTATGCCGCCGTGGTCTTGAATAATCTTCTGGCAGATTGACAGGCCTAGTCCGGTTCCCTCTTCTTTCGTTGTGTAAAAAGGATCAAATATTTTGGGAAGCGCATCTTCAGATATGCCTTTTCCGGTATCTTGAATTTCAATCACCGCGTATTTCGTTTCCAGTAGTTTCACTTGTATATGTATGTGACCCGGTTCATCCATTGCTTCTATAGCATTTCGCACAAGGTTTATAAGTACCTGCACAATTTTGTCTCGATCCATCACAACAAGGATGGAGTCATCAGTGTTGTGAATATTTATGAAATGTCCTTTCGAAACGGCTTGCGATTCGGTTAAGTATTTGACTCTGTCCAAGCAGCCGGATATGGGCTCCGGCTTCATATTACTCATGTGGGGCTTCGAGAATTGCAAGAATTCAGCTGTTAATTCGTTCATCCTTGTAATTTCATTCGTGATGATATCCACCCATGGCTCAATGTTATAAGACTGGGATTTCGATAAATCAATGAAGCCTTTAAGCGTTGTCAGCGGGTTTCGAATTTCATGCGCCATGCCCGCGGCAAGTTCACCAACCATTTTCAATTTTTCGCTTCTAAACAGTTCCTCTTCACGTTTCAGCCAAAGTACTCTTTTGTTCTGAAATAGACGGTCTTCCGCTAATGTGATGATTTGTTGTGAAGAAGAGCTCTCTTCTGGGAAAATAGCCATGCTGTATGTGACCTCATAACCCAGGGTTCGCGGCTCCAATATCGCTTGAATATCTCTAACGGCGTTTCCCGTTGCAGGAATCGCCAACGCGAAACGATCTCCGGCATAACGGGAGATCGCCGCAGCATTTGAAAAGAACGTTTGTATGATGATGGATATCTTCGTCAATATCTCGTTGCCGCTGCTTATACTTTCTTTATTGATGCTTTTAAAATCCTGAAAATCCAATAATAGCAATATAAAGTTAGATTTCTTGTTTTCAACCAAATCGTTTACCGCGTTGATGTAACCATCATAATTGAGCAGACCGGTGAGCGGATCATGAGAGGTTAAAAATTGATTCCGCCTTTGAAGACGCTTTTTTTCTAATTCGGATGTGAGGAGATAATGCATAATAAAGACCAACAATATGAAACTAATCAAATCATATACGGAAACCAACAGGTTATATTCATTCCACGGCCGGTAAGTCAGTCTTACGGATGTATAAAGGAGTGAATATCCAACGGCGATCGACAAAGTATATTTAAAATCTCGTCGATCTCTTATATCCAGAACAATTAATATAAAATACATTAACTCACACCAATTGAGATGGCTAGACCAATGAAAGAATGCGAGCGCCATCGTTTGAAATAAAAGAGTTACTTTTGATTTAACCTTAAACATCATGATAGACGAAAACAATACAGCGGAAAGAAATAACGAGGCAGGGCTAGTCACTTTTTCCAACATAAATGAGGACAACACAAGAAAGGCTGTTAATGAAGGAATTAATGCATATCTAGATAATCTACTGAGCATATGACACTCCTGAAAGTAATGAATACGATTCGAGTTCGACTTCTTCCAAGGTAATTATATCTTATACGAAATAAAATTAATGTCGAAATTAAGATGTTTAAAAGTTTTGTTGCAATAATACGTCAAGCAGGAATTAAATCGGCATTTATCGAACGGGTAACTATATAAACAATGAGGAATGAGGTTACTTATGTATTCTGATACGCTTAACCCGAAAAACAGCCGAACGCTTGAGGGAAAGGTTGCGATTGTAACAGGGGCAGGTCGAGGAATCGGGCGGGCAATTGCGGAGGTTCTGGGTGAGCGCGGTGCCACCGTCGTTGTAAATTTCGCTCAGGACCGCGCAGCAGCAGAGAACGTAGAGAGTGCGATAAAGGCTCGTGGATCACACGCAATCGCCGTGCAGGCGAAACTAGATGGCCTGCATTCTGTAGAGTCACTATTCTCGATCACATTGAACACTTTCGGGCGCTTAGACATTCTAGTGAACAATGCGGGGATGGGCGTGTTCGGTCCAGTGACTAGTGTCACTGAAGAGGCTTTCGACGCGCTTTTCGCGGTGAATGTAAAGGCTGCATTCTTTGCTCTTCAACAGGCTGCACTCCACATGGCTGATGGTGGTCGGATTATCAACATCTCAGCCGCATTAACGGCGGTAGGTTATGACAATACGATTATGTACGCAGGCAGCAAGGGTGCAATTGAACAGTTCTCCTTGGCAGCAGCCAAGGAGTTAGGTAAACGAGGGATCGTAGTCAATACTGTATCTCCGGGTGCGACGGAAACCGAATTGTACCATAGCCTGTCAACCCCGGAGGGCCGCTCATTGGCAGCTCAACGATCCCCATTCAAGCGGATCGCTGAGCCCCAAGACATTGCAGATGTCGTTGCCTTTCTGGCTGGGTCTGATGCGCGTTGGCTCTCAGGCCAAAACTTGCGTGTCAATGGCGCCGCCCTTTGGTGAACCCGTTATACAAACTGACGCTGCATGGTGAAAGCGACGGCTGACGTTCGGCACGAGACGCCCAGCTTATTGTATATATGGCTCAGGTGATGCTCGACAGTTTTGCGGCTGATGTAGAGCAATTTGGCAATTTCGGGATTTTTCTTGCCTTGAGCAACGAGCCTCAGCACTTCCATTTCCCGATCGGTCAGCCCGCCTACATTTGCTTCTCTGACCGTTTGGTTATGCGGCTGAACCCGCTTACTCCCTCGCACAAAGCGACACAACGCGTCATAGCAATCGGCGTCGAATTGGGTGCCGATGAACGGCTGCAGCTCCCGGAAAGCGACCTCCGGGTCCGCTTGCGGGCTAGATTCTGTCCCTTCTATATGCACAAGGTTGGTATAGGCATCGGCCAACGCCATGACGCGGCCGCCTAACGGGATTTGATTTCCCGTCAACTTCCGATGATACCCCTGTCCGTTTACCCATTCATGGTGGGAGGAGGCGTCCTCCGCCAAATCGCGAAGCGGCGCCACCCGTTCCAGGATACGTTGCGTATAGTACGAATGAAGCCGGATAAAATCGGTTTCTTCATCCGTCAACTGCCGTCCCTCTTTGGCTTTCCGCAGCGTTCCGTAGGGGACGCTGACTTTGCCGATGTCGTGGACAAGCGCGGCGCGCCGAATATGCTGCAGGAAAGCAGCGGTTTGGCCTAAGCCACGTCCGATGCCTTCCGCGACGGTGGCGACGTGGCGCGAATGACGATAAGTCAGCTTGCATTTGATATCGATAAAATCCGCAAGCGCTTCACATACCTGATCGACGGGGTCGGCGTCGGACTCCATAGCAGAGATCGAGATCGGCGGCTTCAAGGCAAGAATTTGGTCGGCCATCCCTTTCTCCTCGATTTCTTCAGCCAAGCCAGGAGATTCGATCCATTCGTTAAACGCATCGGCCACATCCGGATCCAGCCGCTTTCCCCGCTGCTCCTTCGTCAGCGTCTTGGCCGCCGCTTTCCCGCCAAAATTGCAAACAAGCTCTCCCATCTGGGCCATGTGGAGAATACGGGAGGCGATCGGAATCGCCGCACCTTGCAGATGGTAAGCGATCCCTTTCCCGTCCCAACGTTCCCATTGATACCGAACCGTATCTTGAACATGCTTGGCAAAGCCAAGCCGCCTGGCGAACATCTCCGCAATCTCGCAATGACCGACCATCGCTTCCTTGAGGATCGGACTGCACTGGGCCGCAAACGAAAGTAGCTTTACCATCCTTGCAGGAAATTGCGAATCGAACGGGGCATTTTTGGAAAACCACGCCATAACCTCACTGATCCGAGTTGTATCGACAAGCATAAGGTCCGTTTTGGGCGCCAACTCGTTATCAAAAAAGAACGGAGCAAACCCCACCGCACAGGCGGTGCATCCGACATCCTTCAATAATGCCCCGTAAAAGACCGCCTCCCGTACCGCTGTTGGCAGCTCCATTTTTTCAGCAAGTTGCAATCCGATGTAGGCCGTTTTCAGCCCATGCTCCATGCGTCCTCCAATCCCCAGGCTCGAGGCGTAGGATAAAGCGCACAACAGCTCGGCCATATGTTCATGAGCCTGCGGAATTTCCGAACGTTCCATCTTCTATCCTCCCAAGACACCTACTTCTCCTGTATCTTTCTCGAAACCGGCGTTCGAATCCTTTTTTCAATATGAAATCTGAAGATAGGGGAGTTCCCCGATGTTCCGTTTTATGTTCCTATCTATAATAAAGTTAGATTAATAAGGAAGAGGTGTTTATAAAATGGCAAAAACCTTCGGTCAGTTTGTCAAAGAGGCAAGGGAAAACATTCCATTAGTCACCCCAGAAGATGTACAAAAAATGATAGAAGAAAATCCAAACACTTTAATAGTTGATGTGCGTGATGCTTGGAATATTCGTCAGACGGGAATTATCTCTGGGGCTATTCCAATATCGGTCGGAATGCTGGCAGTTAGAGCAGACCAAGTACTCCCTGAAAGTTATCGTGACCAACGTTTACAAGACCGTACAAGACCGATTATTACGACTTGTAATGTTGGAGCCATGGCCTCAATTGGTGCTAAAACCCTCAAGGATATGGGATTTACTGACGTTTACATTCTTGATGGTGGAACGAATGCTTGGAAAGATGCAGGACTTCCTATTAAGGAATTTGACGAGAAGTAAAAAAAGCCAGGCACGAGGGCGTTATAAAGGCAGCGGCAGTCTGGGACTTTACGATCCAGGCTGCCGCTGCCTTTATTCTGATCATTTTAGGTAGTAACTGCTACATATCATCTTCATCGGTAAACTTAGCGATTTTCCTAGGCATCCACCAACCGCACCATAACAAACCGGCAGCGATAAGCGGCAACCAGATGTCGAAGCGGATAGTGCCCGTCAGCATTCCAACAAGCCCAAGCAAGACAGCCGCCGCAACGCCCGCAGTACGCGCGATAGCCGCTGCCGCCGCGAGCCGGCCTTCCGGTGGGATTGGCAGCGTAGCTGCCGTTTCAACGAACCGTACTCTTCTCAGTTCGCTTAGCTGCAAGCCGCATATCATAATCGCAATCCCATAGATAATGGCATCGGCCAAAGCGTTCCCCGAAACGACAATAACAACGCCGGTTAACGCAACCCAACGCCAGAAGGCTCCGAAAGTCTCTCCCCTCAGAAAAACTTTGGCATACAGGAAGTGCCATGACCATCGATGCTGCCAGAGCAGGGAATCCCCGATCCATGCGATCCATGCCCTGCGTGCAGGCTTGGAGGTTTCCGTCGGCACATCAACGAACCAGCCCAGGAACGACATCCATCGGCGCCGGACGGCTTCCTCCTCACCGATCAGCTTATCCCAAGGCAAAGCATGCTGAGCCGGAATCCGCCACAATAACCAAACGATCAACATGCACAGGAGCATCAGCGGAATCGCCATACCCCATGGTTTAAGTAACAATGCCGCAACGCTTAATGCGGTTACCGACCAACGAAGGATCCGAAGTCCCCCGCGCCGCGACTTATCCGCTATCCTCCGCTCTCTCCACCCCGCATACACATTGCATCCCGCAATAATAGCGAACAACGCAGCCATGATGACCATTGAACGGGTCTGCGCGACATCCATCGTAATCGGAGATCCGAGATAGATCGGCGAATAGATCGCGAATATCGCCAACGTACGCAATACGCCAGCCCAAATCGCCGCCCGCAATGCCGGTCTTATATACGCTTGAAGCAGTCGGCTCTCTATTGCCAGCAGAAAAACGGGATCCGCTTCTTTGAAATAAGCACGAAGGGGAGCCCGAATCGCTGCCAAGGAAATAACGGCGACTCCCGCCGCGTCCGCAGGCCAGTTCGCTGGCACGGCCTTAATGAAGTCCACGTACCAAACAAATGCCGAGAATAAAATAGCCGATGCGAACAACCCGAACCCGCTTTGGAACACATATCGAAAATGCGGAACGATTTCTCTCCGGAAAGCGGCCGCGCGACTTTGGCGAAGAGAACGCAAAAAGCCGAACTGCTCCTCATTCCCTAAGTCACGCACGGAAGCTTCCTCCTTCCGCGGCCGTTACCAACTCTTCGAAGGCGTCATCCAATGTCGATTCCGGATTCGTGCAACCGGCTTGCTGCTTAACGGCCTGAGGCGGACCTTCCGCGATAATGCGTCCCCTGTGAAGTACGACAAGACGATTTGCCCTGCGTTCTATAGCGGGCAAAATATGCGAGCTTAGCAGAATCGCGCTTCCCTTGGCTTGTACTTCTTCGAGCGAGCCCAATAATCCGCGAATGGCCAATGGATCCAGCCCAAGGAAAGGCTCGTCGATAATAAGCAGCGGCGGAGAGACGAGCAACGCATTCATAAGCATAACCTTCTGTTTCATCCCCTTGGATAGGGTATCCGGCAACGCGTTCATCGCTTCGTTCATCCGAAACGTCTGAGCTAGTTCGTCCATTCGTGCAATTGCCGCGCCCTTTTCCAAGTTATATGCCATCGCCGTCCATTGCAAATGCTCTTTAACCGTCAAGTTCTGGAACAACGAAGGCTGCTCCGGCACATAAGCGGATGAAGATCGATAGCGCTCGCGATTTTCCTCAAGCGTTACGCCGGCGACCCGTACTTCTCCGCTCTGCGGAGCCATAAGGCCTAATATATGTTTAATAGCCGTGCTTTTCCCCGCTCCGTTCAGTCCGATCAATCCAACCATCTCGCCTGGGTTAACGGTAATGGACACATCGTGCAGTACCGGCCTTCTTAGGTTATATCCACCGGTCAGTTTCTTCATTTCAAGCGCCGGAACAACCGCATTTCCTTGCTGCAATGCCACCCTTACTCCCCCTCGATAACGCTCATGCAGATTCCTCCCTATTATAGCGGGCGAAAGTGTTCTGCACAAAATAAAGAGAACCGCAAGGGAGCGGTTCTGTCAATAACAATGATTATTCCTTAGGCTTGGATTTCTATGATCTTTACGATGTTGTTCTCGCCTTTCAGAACGACGTTCTGATTGGGAGACAACACTCCGGAGTTACCCGTAATGCTCACGTTGGCGTCAACGTTATATATGATCACTTGTTGCGTGCCGTTAACGTCTTTAGAAATGGATATCGTAGCGATTTTACCTTGGGCATTCAAGGAAAAAGAGCTGACTTTGCCGGCATCCGTCAATTGGACGTTCGTTGCGGCAGTCTTCGTTACTTCAATGAACACCGCTTTGCCTTGGAAGGTACGCACAAGCGCTTCATCCCCCACTACAAGGGCTGACAACGGAGCTTTGACATCGTTGCGGAAAATAAACACGCTGGCGTCTACCGGAACGGAAACCGTCGTGTTGTCGGCTTTTTTCACCGTCAAGCTGCCGCTGGCGATCGCTTGGATCGTGCCTGAGATCGCTTGCGCGTGATCTTCCGGCAACTGCTGATCTACGCGATCCAGCAATGTTGCTAACTCCGCGCGAGTTACGGGTTTATTAGGTTTGAAAGTATTATCGTTGTATCCCGTAATGAGGTTTTTCTCCAATGCGACCGCTATATAACCTACTGAGCCGGCCGGGATTTCGTGCGAGTCGCGGAACGGCAATTCCGCATCCATCTTCTGCTTGGCTTCTGCATCGAGCTTTAACGCTTTGACGAGCAGTACGGATGCCCATAGGCGGTTAGCCGGTTTATCCGCTTGGATGGAGAATTCCGTTTCGGAGAACAGATCGTTCTCCAGAGCAACGGCTACGTAACCGACTGCCCAACCGTACTTTTTCTTCAGCTGATCGAAATCTTTGAAGTTAAGATTCGCGTTCATGTTCTCCGGCTTCTCGGCTTCTTCCTTAAGTCCAAGCAGGCGAACGGCCGCTACCAATGCTTCGATTCGGGTAATTTTGTTGCGGGGTTTGAAGCTTCCGTCCTCGTACCCGTTAAAAACGCCTTGGGCAGCGAGTCTGATTATGTGATCGTACGCCCATTTCCATTCCTCTTCGCTCAGATCCTCGAAATCGAGTTTGATTTCCACTTTGGCTTTTTTCTTTTTCTTTTTGTCATCGTCATCGTCATCGTTTTCGTCATCGTCCCAGTCGCGGGAGTATTCGGATTTCGAACGGTCATCGTCCCGATCGTCGGACTTAGCGGAAGCCATAACCCCCGTCGCGCTGCCCGCCAACATGGTGAATGCTAGAGTAGCGAATGCTGTCTTTTTCCAAATGGGTTGCTTTTGTGTCATAAGAAAACAACTCTCCTTTTTGTATCGAAATGACGGCAAAAACCGTATGCCCATAACATTCGGGAGAAGTTGCCGTTATTAGAGGGTCCTAGCGGTTAAATGAGTCTAAAGTATGAAGAAGGACCCACTCCCGAGAAAACGAGGGAATGGGTCCTAATAGGGCTTATACTTTGTCGCTCGGAGGTGTTTCGCGCTTTTCCTTCAGCCATTTAGGGGCTCCCTTATTCTTAAGGTCCCGTGCACGGTCTGCCTTTGCTTTGGCAGGTTTAACCGGCGACTTTGCTTTAATGCCGGCAGCGGCCGAGTTTTTGTCGGTCGGCTTCTTATCATGAAGCGGCTTGCCAAGCGGCGTATGATCAGGTCGCGAATGATTGGGTTCCGGCTTGCTTGCCGTCAATGACTTTCGTTCCGTCGGCGGCTTCTCGGTCTGCGGCTTGAGAGTCGCCAAGTAATCGGCTTTCGATTTCCACACCGGGCGTTGGTCCTTCGCGTCTCCGCCGGCGTTAGACTGCTGCTTGCGTTCCGAAACCGGGTTTTTCCGAGCAATGCCTTCTTCCACGGAGACAACTCGTCCTTCGAACAGCATTTTGGGCTGCACCTGGATTTTAAGCTGCTTTTCCAGCTTCTCGACAATGAATCTTTCCTCGTGGGTAACCAATGTGATCGACGTTCCTTCACGGCCCATTCTCGCCGTTCTACCCGATCGGTGGACGTAATGGTCCGCATCGAGGGCAGGTTCGAATTGAATGACAAGCGGAAGTCCGGGCAGGTCCAGTCCCCTGGCAGCAACGTCCGTCGCAATGAGCAAGGTCGTGCGTCCTTTGCGGAAACGCTGCATCACTTCCCCGCGTTCTTGCCCCCGCGTATCTCCATAGAGGGCATCGACGGAAAATCCTTCATATCTCAGCTTCGCTAACAGTTCTCCTATTTTCTCCGTATCGTTGACGAACAAGAGAGCCGAAGCAGGCTTCATATGGCGAACAAGCTTGCGGATCAGATCGATTTTCTCGCGGCGGTCGCTTATGAAATACCAATGCTGCAAAGTCGACGATAATCCGTTTTCGTTTCCTTTCTCGGATACGTCGGATACCCAGGGCTCCTTCTGCCACTTCTTCTCCGCATCCTTCATCGCGTCCGATCGGGTCGCCGATACGAAGACGGTTTGACGCTCACGGGAGCATTGACGCATCAGGTTTTCAACGTCGTTCTTCCCGCCAAGCGAGAAAATCCGGTCCGTCTCGTCCACCACGACAAAATTAACCGCATGCAGTGACAGCTTGCGCGTCGTTGCCACTTCGCGTACCCGTCCCGGCGTTCCCACGATGAGCGCAGGCTTGCTTTTCATCCGTTCGAGCTGTCGAGCCAGAGAAGCGCCGCCGATCAGCGCCGTCGCTTTAATGCCTAACGGCTGGCCGTATGCTTCCGCCTCCCGCATGATTTGCATGGCAAGCTCCTGCGTCGGCGCGAGCACGATCGCTTGCGTTTCCCGGCGCGCGCCATCGATTTTCTGCAAGAGAGGCAATAAATAAGCGAGCGTCTTTCCCGTTCCCGTCGGAGACACCAACACTCCGTCCTTACCGGCCAACAGCGGCGGCAAGGCTTGGATTTGCACGTCGGTAGGCTCCGAAATTCCAGAAGCAGCCAATTTCTCCGTGAGCAGCTCGTTTAATCCCAATTCGATAAAACCCATCACATCAACTCCTAATTTGAACCTATTTCTTATTCATTAAACGCCCGAAGAGAGCTTCGCTAAGGCGAGGAAACAGCTGCATGATGCGAACTCCGGCTGAAGCCGTCCAAGGTAAATCCAGCTCCGGCTTACGTCTTTCGATGACGGAGACAATTGCCCGCGCGACTTTATCAGGCGACATCATGAACCAGCGAACGTTGCTCACGTATGTACCGCTCGGATCCGCGCGATTGAAGAAGGGAGTGTCGATAGGACCCGGATTCACCGCGGACACCATTACTCCGCTGCCGCGCAATTCTTGGCGCAAAGCGTTCGTTAACCCAAGAACCGCGTGCTTCGTAGCCGAATAACCCGTGGATTTCGCCGTTGCCATTTTACCTGCCATAGAGGCGATATTGACAATGTGCCCTTGCCCCGCTTGCATCATATAAGGCAGAACCGCGTGAGCGCAGCGAACGGTACCCATATAGTTAACGTCCATCATCTCTTGGAAATGGACGAGAGGAGCTTCCGTAAACCGAATAAATTCGCCGAAGCCAGCGTTATTAATCAATACGTCGATTTTACCGTATCGCTCTCGCACTTGCGATATAACCTCGTTCACTTGTTTCCCCGAAGTGACATCCATTTCATATACCGCGTGTTCGCCCCGAATAGACTCGGACAGCTCCAGCATTTTGTCCCGCGATCGCGCCGTGAGAATGGGAATGGCTCCCCGTTCGGCCATCAGTTGAGCGACCAAAGCCCCAATTCCGCTTGACGCGCCCGTGATGAGCACGACCTTCCCAAGTAACGATACTCTCATGATTACCCCTCCTTGGAGGATATAAGCGTATTTCTGGATCGTACCATGAAAAAAGCCCCTGCCGGGGCGGTCGAGCTAATTTATGTAGCCTCAATAGAACTTATCTTAAGCGATTAGCACTTGTATTTCCATTTCTCCAATGCCGTCCATTATTAATGGAACAGCCAATACGCGTTTTGCCCCGGTAGCCGAAGTAAATTGAGCCCCCATAATCTTAGGAGGGGAAATATCAACATGTACGCCTTGATTATACAACATCGTGCTGGCGTTACCGCTAATCATGTTGCTTAATTCGGAAATCGCGCTTTTTCCCATATCGTCGATTTCGGTAATCACATATCCGCCCATCATCGCGGATATGATCCGCAACGCAACCGATTCGCTTAAGCCGAAGACGACATCTCCAGTCATATGACCCGTAATACCGATTTGAATCCATACATGGTTATCCGCGAACTTGATGTCCCTAATCGATAGTTGGCCAGTGCTGGGACGGATTTGAACCATTTGTTCGATGACCATGCGCGCGGATTCCAAAAATGGGTTGATGTACTCAGCCTTCATGCCTGAACGCGCCCCTTTGCCTGCTTGGATTGAAACCGCTAGCGGTAACCGCTTTCCTTTATTATACTGAATTCATAGGTACAAGTATACTGATATTTGTCAAAGGGTGATGAACGTTGCCGAATATATGGGCCCATATCCAATTTGGTAAAGAGGTATTTAAGGCTATTGATACGCAAGGACTTATGAACTACAACGGGTGGAAAACCGCATTCCAGCTTGGCTGCCAGGGTCCGGACTTCTTATTTTACGATCATTTTCTGCCTTGGCAAGCTTCCACGCCGCTGAATAAGCTTGGTTCTCAGATGCATAATGTCCATTGTGGGCAATTCCTGCTTTCCTTATTCGAGGAAGTACGAATACGCCCAATAGACGATCCTGCGGTTGCTTATTCGATAGGATTCTTGCTCCATCATCTATTGGATCGGCACCTTCATCCCTTCATTTTCAGCCGTTCCGGCTTCAAGAAGTGGCACCACCAGCGTTACGAAACGGCTATGGATTCGGTCATTCTCAAGCAACGGGCGGATCTGCATACGGGAAGACACCCTGTTGCACCCGAGGTGGATACGGGCGGGAGGCTGCCAGGCGGATTTGCGGCTGACTTCCTACGGGTGGTCTCCTATCATTATCCGGTCCTCGCAGGCCAAATGACACCGGATCGGCTCGATAATGCCGTCGCCCAGTTCATCAAGGCTCAACGATTATTTTTCGATCCTGCCGGTTGGAAAGGCCGACTGACCTTCGGACAGCTCGAACCTTTCTCCCCGCCCCGCGAATTGCCGGACTGGGATGTTCTTAACGAAACCCGCCAATCCTGGGTGGATCCGACCGATCGCACCCTAATTCGCAAGGAGAGCGCGATTGATTTATGGGAGCAAGCACTATTAGATGCGAATGCGACGACTGCTGCGGGTATCGCCTGGTTAAATGCCGAGACAAAGGAACAAGCAACGATAACTAAGGATCGGTTCAAAGAATTGCTGCAAGACATTTCATACGAAACCGGCCGTCCCTGCGGAAGCGGTTGGATTACCTATGCGGATTCGGTTATACCGTAAATTAGTGTGCCTCGCACGCTTATTTCGGATAGCCGCGCCACTTTGGGACGAATAAGCGTTCCTCGCAGTTACTACTCAGGTCCATAGCAAGAAATGAGCGAAGGAAGTGGCTTCGTTAATTGAAATAGCGCGGCCTAGCCGCGTTAAATCGCCGTAAGAGGCTTCGTTGGTGCAAATAGCGCGGCCTAGCCGCGTTAAATCGACGGTAGTGACATCGTTGGTGCAAATAGCGCGGCCTGGCTGCGTTAAATCGACAGAAGTAGCTTCGCGGCTTAAAATCTTTTGAACGAGCGCACTCGCTTATACAGTTGATCGGTAGGGAAACCTAAGCAGTAACTGCCTCGCAAGCTAATTCCCGCCGCTGATTATTGCAACGCTTCTTTTTCCCCTTTTGCCAAGTTCACTAATCTAAGCAGTAAAATCCCAACGATGAAAAATGCGGCAATAGCGAGCAAAGCCGATCGGCTAGAACCGCTGATCAGCTTCACCAACCCGAACACAAGCGGTCCGCCGAAGGAGAAAAACCTGCTCGTGAAGCTTAAGAAACCGTTGAATTCGGCTGTCCGCCCATGCGGAATCATCCGGCTGAAGATCGCCCTCGCCGTTGCTTGGGATCCACCTTGGACGAGACCTACCAAACAGGCAAGCATGTAAAAATGCAACGCGTTCGTCATGAAAAAGCCCAGGATAACGATGACTAGATAGGTGATGAGCGAGGTGTACAGCATTTTTTTGCTGCCGAATTTATCCGCCATCTTCCCGAACAGAAGGGTTGCCGGGAATCCGATAAATTGCGTAATCAGAAGCGCCGTTATCAAATCGTCATCCTTTATTCCGATCGTGGTCCCGTAAGTGGCGGCCATCACGATGATCGTATTAATGCCGTCGAAGAAGAACCAATACGCGACCATGAATTTCAGCAGCTCCGGGTATTTCTTCATCCGGGAGAAAGTCTCGCCAAGACGCTGAAGCCCCGCTTTGACATGCGCGCCGACGGGGCTCCGAACTTCCGTCCGCGGTTCTTTGATTTGCCGGAACAACGGCAACGAGAATAGGAGCCACCAGATTCCGACCGTCACGAAGGAAATTTGAGAAGCGGCGGTTTTATCGGGAAGTCCAACCGATTCCCATCCTAGAATGAGACCCAAGTTTACCGCAAGCAGTAACCCGCCGCCCAAGTAGCCCATCGCGAAACCTCTGGCGCTTACCCTATCCCTCTGCGATGGAGAAGCAACATCATTGAGCAGTGCATCGTAGAACGTATTGCCCGTACCGAATCCGACCATTCCCGCCACGACTAGAATCGATGCCAACCACATATCACCGGATCCAACGAATGCCAGACATGCGCTCGCGACGGCACCGACAATGCTGAATACCCGGAGAAATGCGACTTTCCTCCCCGAATGATCTGCAATAGCCCCAAGCAACGGGGACACTAGAGCTACGATCAATGCTGCAGCCGTCTGCGTAAAAGCCCAGCTTCCATCGGTTCCTCCCGCTACGCTTATGAAATAAATCGGCATTACGGCAGCCATGATCGTCGTTGCGAAAGCCGAATTCGCCCAATCGTACCAAACCCAGGCTTTGATCTTTTTCTTGTCATCCATGCAAACAGTCGCCCTTCTCGCCGTTAGCGTCTTTTGACGGTAAAATTCGACGAATATGGGAGTATTCCTCTCTGCTTCAGCATCTTTATCATTATTTAATATTGGGCTAACTTATTGTCTTTGCGAAAACGCCCGGGTCCGCCAGCGTCAGGAATGCTCCCTTTGTCGGTTTTCCGGGCTGTGCTTATCTTTGTTCCTTATCGGGAATATCGCCGCGTGCGTTCAATTCGCCGGATTTGGCATCCTCCAGCAAATCCTTTAACCAATCCCGCTCCGTTTCGCTAAACCGTTTTATCCCCTGAATCATGCGAACCGTACCGCGCGGCAGCCATTCTCCTTTAACATCCAGAACGAGTTGGATGTGCTGAATCCGGTCTTCGCAAGCCTTAAGCTGCTTCTCGATGATTTGCTCCATTCGGGCATTGTCAGCATGTCGGGCGAACGGTAATGCCATGAAGAGCGGGTGCTGCGGATAGAAGTCCTGCCCCATTCGGCTGTAAAGCAGCTCCATCAGCGCGGATTTGCCCTGATCCGTTATACGGTAGATCGTCTTGTCAGGCCGATTATCGCCCTGTACGGAAATAACCTCTGCCGCCTCGATCATCCCCTCTTCCCGCAGTTGATCAACCGCATAATAGAGAGAACCGTCCCGCAGCTTGAACGTGTGGTGCCAATTACGCGCTTTAATCGTTTGCCTGATTTCATAGGGATGCCGATTGCACTCCATGAGTAAACCCAATATCAAGAGCTTCATCGACATAGGTGATCACCCTCCATGGAAAGACGGCTCCGGTTTCCCTGCTCCTTCGCTTTTCGAGCCTTCGGAGCTTTGCGGCGCATGAGCGCCTTGCGGTCCTGGCTGCGCCTTCTCCATCCGCGCCTTGCCCATGAGTAAAGCGAACGCTAATGCCAGTATCGGCAAGAGCACCGACCATTGGAATATAAAGATGATGGAATCAGCCAATTTGGCTAGAAGGCCGTTTACGATATCCGCCGATAACCCCATCTTAGCTTGGATGGATGGATCAAGCAGCGCCTGGCCCCCTTTAATCTGGTCTGCCGTCTCTGGGCTAATATTGGGCAACTCCTTAACGCCTTGTTGGAACTCATGTTTCTGCAGCGTACCGAACACCGTAATCCCTAGAGCGGAACCGATCGTCCGGAAGAATGAGATGAGAGAAGAAGCTGAGCCTTTATATTGCGGAGGAACGGAATTTAGCGTTGAGATGTTCAAGATCGAGAACGAAACGCCCATCCCAAGCCCTACTACGACCATGAATAGAGTAATCAACAGGCGGCTTGTTGTCGTGTCCATAACGAATCCGAGTAAAAATGAACCGACCAGCAAAGTAATCGCCGATACCACCATAACATCCCGATATCTGAATCTGCTCACAACCCGGCCGCCGATTTGGCTGCTCAGGACGACTCCAAGCATCATCGGAGTAAGAACGGTGCTTGTCTCGGTAGCCGTCTTGTGAAAGACACCCTGGATAAAGATAGGAATGTAGGTTGCCCCTGCCATAAAGACACCGCCGTACAACAGGCTGATGGCCATGCTGCTCGTGAACACACGTTTCTGGAACAAGCTGAGCTTAATGATCGGATCTTTGGCGACTCTTTCTGTCAGAAGGAACAAGACGAACAACACGGCCGATCCAACGAACAGCGAGATCGTTTTAACAGAATCCCATGCCCATCCCTCCGATCCGCCAAGCACAAGTCCGAACATCAAGCTCAAGATGGTTCCCGTAAGTAATACAGCGCCAGTCCAATCTATGACTTGTTTCCGGGTGACTTTCGTTTCATGGTAAGCCTTCGCAATAAAGATTATCGCCAAAATTCCGATCGGCACGTTGATGTAGAAAATCCAACGCCAGCTAAGACTATCGGTTATTGCTCCTCCTAAAATAGGCCCGAATACACTCGACACGCCGAAGACGGCACCGAATAAACCCATCATTTTACCGCGTTTCTCGGCAGGAAACAGATCGAAAATAATGGTAAACACAATCGGCATCAAAGCCCCTCCGCCGATCCCCTGAATCGCACGGTATAGGATGAGTTGATCCATGTTCATTGCCATTCCGCATAGGATGGATCCTGCCATGAACAATACCAGACCCATAAGGAAATACCTTTTACGACCATACATATCGGAAAGCTTGCCGAATATAGGAGTTGAGACGACCATTGCGATCATGTATGCGGAATATACCCAGATGAAGCTTTCCAAGCCTCCAAGTTTCTTGATGATGGTGGTCATCGCCGTTGAAACGATCGTTTGGTCGAGCGCAGCCATGAAAAGGCCGAGCATCAAACCTGCGACGACAAGACGGGTATTGCTTTTTTTCACGTCCATGTTTGAATAACTTCCTTCCCTTTGGAATCGAATATTATTACTCAAATTTGAGTACCACACCCGATATTATACTCAAATTTGAGTAAATTTCAACCCTTTGCTCCCTATTAAATAATCCCCTATAATGGAATTAACGACAAATCCTTTTTATATCCTTTAGTTAATGCGATAAATATATTCAATGCATTGGGGGGCGATTAATTGAACATTAGCCAGTTGGAAACGCTAGTCACCATATCCAAGACGCTTAGCTTCCGCAAAGCCGGCGAGGTGCTCAACTTGACGCAGCCGGCCGTATCCGCGCAAATCAAAAGCCTTGAAGACGAATTCAAAGCGATACTCGTCGACCGCAATCATCCCGTAACCCTAACGGATCGGGGCAAAGTATTTCTTGAGCATGCCGAGCAAATATTAGCGATTGTAGAGCAATTGAAGCAGAAGCTGTCGGACTTGAATCATACCCCGCAAGGGCATATCGTTCTAGGCACCACGACATCCATCGCGATACAAATTTTGCCAAGGGTCTTGTCCTATTTTCAGAATCAATTCCCGCTCATTAAAACAAGCATCCTATCCATGTCCTCCACCCAAGTGCTTTCCAGTGTGGAGAATGGTACCGTCGATGTCGGCATTGGGTACTTAACCGACCGCAGCCCTCAAGTGGAAACGTCCGTGCTCTATTATGATACGTTCGAATTCGTCGTCGCACCGCAACACCCCCTTGCCGCCTCCAACCGGATTACGATCGGAATGCTCAAGGATGTGCCGCTTATCCTCCTTTCACCGGACACGCTAGGCAGGCGGTTCGTGGACCGAATATTCCGCGACCACGGACTTGAGCCGAACATCGTCATGGAGCTCGGGAGCAGCGAAGAAGTGAAGCGGATGGTTGAATTAAACATGGGGGCCGCGTTCGTCTCGAAGTTATCCATTGCCGTTGAGCTTCGTCGGGGCACGCTAAAGATGATACCGGTAAGCGAGCTCGAGGTTAGCCACCCCGTCGGAGTGATGACCAAATCGGGGCGTTACGTGAACAGCGCAATGCGGCAATTCCTGAACGATCTGAAAGGAATGCCCGAGGATCAGTTTATCGGCAGCGAATAAAGAGAGAAACGGGAGAGATGACCATGAAATTTGATTTGCATACGCACCACGACAGATGCGGCCACGCATCGGGTACAATCAATGACTATATTTTATCGGCCATAGATGCCGGCATTCAGGTTATCGGGATATCCGACCACTCGCCTTATTTTGCCCATGAACAAGATCAGCCTCAACCCGGCATTGCGATGGCCCGGAGCGACTTTCCCAACTATGTGGCCGAAGTGCTTCGCCTTAAGGAGAAATATAAGGATCGGATTGAAGTGCTGCTTGGCGTGGAATCCGACTTCTACCCGGATCAAATCGAATTATATCGCACCTCTTATGAGCCTTATCCGTTTGATTACATTATCGGATCCGTACATCAGACTAGAGGCGTCAGCATCTTTAACCGCAATCGTTGGAAAAACAAGGACGAAGCCGAGAAGATTGACGAAAAGAAGCATTATTATGAATTGATTCGTCATTCGGCCGGCAGCGGGTTGTTCCAGGTTCTCGGCCATATCGATGCGATGAAAGGCTATTACCCGCACTTCGCGAGCATTCCCGGGGTCGAACGCGAGATTGATGAAGCGCTGAAAGCCGTAGCCGATAACGATATTGCCATCGAGATCAATACGAGCGGCAAAACAAAAGATTGCGGGGGCTGGTATCCCTCCGACGCAATTCTCGAACGCGCGCTGCACTTCGGCGCCGATGTTACTTTCGGTTCGGACGCGCACGTACCTGAGCGCGTAGGGGACGAATGGGAGCTCGTCCAGAAGCGGTTGCGAGAGATCGGCTTCAAGCGATGGGTGTTTTTCCGGCAGAAACGGAAGGTCGCCGTTTCTCTTTGATGGTTGTAAGACGAAATAAAGGCCGTCCCCGTGGACGGCCTTTATTGTTACATCGATAAGCCGACTTGTAGACCAACAGCAGTACCAGTCAGTTGTATACGACAGAGTTTAACTCCTATAGGGCTGCCTCTTCTGACGATTTAACTCGGCGCGGCCGCGCTATTTCCACCAAATGTAACACTTCCGACGATTTAACTCTGCGTAACCGCGCTAATTCCACTAAAAGCAACACTTCCGACGAATTAACTCGGCGTAGCCGCGCTAATTCCACCAAATGCAACACATCCGGCAATTTAACACGGCGCAGCCGCGTTATTTCCACAGAAAATTTAAATCGCACCGTTGCTTGGTCGATTTGAGCCAAACCTAAGCAGTAACTTCTTTTTTACACTATCAGAAAGTATAAGTTTTTCGATTTCCTTATGATCATCTGATAACTCGAAACAATCGTGTACCACTATCCTTAGGACGGCGAATCCATTTTACTTGGCAAATCTCACCCTTTTACCGCGGAACCGACCGTCAATGCCGACTCCACTTTCTCGCTGAAGAAAATATACAACAGTACCGTAGGCAGGCTTGCTAACGTCATGACCGCACCCATAGCTCCCCAGTCCGTAGTGAATTGACCCTGGAAGAACAGCAATCCGAGCGGCAGTGTCTTCAGCTCCTCCTTGGATATCAAGATCAATGCCAGCGGGAACTCGTTCCACGCCGTCAGGAAGACGAAGATGACCATCGTAGCCACTGCCGGACGAACGATGGGCAGAATGATGCTCCAGAAAGTCCGATAGATGCTCGCGCCGTCCATGCAGGCCGATTCCTCCAGCTCGAGCGGAATCGTACGGAAGAATCCGTAAAATACCAATGTCGAGAAGGACAGATTGAACGCGATATAGGGTACGATCAAGGACAAATGCGAGTTCGCCAGGTGAAAATCTCTCATCAACACTGCCAGTGGAAGCAGAATTACCTGTACCGGAATGAACAGTCCGACAACCATGTATATGCGGGCCGTTTCCTTAAGCCGCCAGCGCATTCTTGCCGCCGCATACGAGAACATTACCGAAAGGATAATGGCGCCGGCTACCGTTGCGCCGGCTACGATAACGCTGTTCATGAAATAGACGGGAACGTTGAAGCTTTTCCACGCCGTAGCATAATTCTCGAATCGCAGGCTAAGCGGCGGGCCAAAAGGATTCGTGACGAATATTTCATTGTTATTCTTGAGCGAATAGAACAGCATCCACAATAGAGGGTAGATGGACACCGCCGCGTATACCCACATCATGAATTGCGGCATAGGGTTGGATTTCATCCATTTGGTTAATGACGTCATGCTTCACCCCTCCTAATAAACGACCCGTTCGCGTGCGACCAGCCGATTGATGACTAGCGTCGCGATCAGGCACTCCACGACCAGCACGACTGCGGACGCGCTGCCGTAGCCGAACTCGTTAATCCGGAAAGCCGAGCGATACATAAGATACGTTAATGTGTAAGTCGATGTGCCCGGGCCGCCGCCCGTCATGATATACATTTGCGCGAAAGCGCTAAGCCCGCCTGTGACGGCCAGCACGATACAGAAGCGATACGTTTCGCGAAGCAGCGGAACCGTGATAAGCATATGCGCTTTCCATTTGCTGGCGCCGTCGATTTTCGCGGCTTCCATGAAATGCTCAGGAATCGATTTGACTGCCGCGAACAGAAGCGCGAAGTGATAACCCATGAAATGCCACGCGTTCACCAAGGCAATCGCGTAGATAGCCGTCTTCGGATCGCTGAGCCAATCTTGCCGGTACGATAACCCGAACGTCTCGAAAAGCCGATTCAACAGCCCGTACTCTCCGTTGTATACCGCCATCCACAGCTGGCATACGACCGTTACCGAGAGGACGACGGGAATGAAGAAGCTGATCCTAAGCCATTTCCTCCCCTTCAAGCGCGCATCCGCTACGCCGAACGCGAGCAACGAGCCGACGACGATCTGAAAAGCGGCGATGATGAGCGCGAAGATGGCGCCATTGTATAGCGACGTCCAGAACAAATCGTCATGGACCAATTGTTTGTAATTGTCGAAGAAGATAAAGGTACCCGGATTCAACCCGTCCCATTCGAACAGGCTCCGGTATACCGTTTGCAAGAGCGGCCAAAATACGATAACCGAATAAAGCAATAAAGCCGGCACAACGAATACTGCGATCGCTTTCCGATTTCCGAGAAATTTGTCCATTGCGTTGCCCTCCTGCGGCGTTCCGTAAACGGCTCACACCGCCGCGAGGCGGTGTGAGGGGATATTTGCGGAAAGTGAATGGCTGTCTATTGGCCGATTGCTTTGTCGACTTCCTTGACGAACTGTTCTGCCGACGAGCCTGCCATGAGTCCTTGCGCGGCATCTTCGATGCCCGCTTTGAATTTCGGGTTGGATAAGCCCCAAGCAAACGCGGTCGTTTGCATGTTCGGGATGTCTTTGCTTAGCGCTTCCATCATCGGAGGATACGCTTTTTCGATCGCTTTGTCGACCTTGGTCGCCACAACCGGCGTTCCGCGTTGCGTGTACTTGAATTCCGCGTATTTAAGGGAGATGAATGCCGCAACCTTAGCCGCCAGCTCGGGATCCTTCGTATGCGGACTTACCGCATAGCCGCCAGGACCTCCGCCCCCGCTGAATACGAGCTTCGTCGCGTCGGCGTTGGCCGCGTCGATTGCCGGGTAATACATCCAGCCGACTTTGTCGCCAAGAGCCTTCGTCGCGCCTTCGATTTCCCACTGGCCGTTCAGGAACATCGCCGCTTTGCCTTCATAGAACAGCGCAGCCGCTTGGTCATAGTTCATACCCGTAGCGCCCTTAGCCAGGAGCCCCGCTTTGATCAGCTCAGCCAGCTTCTCCGCTGCCGTTTTGTAGGCTGGGTCGCTCGCTTTCGCTTGTCCCTTATCCAGCTTCATAATGCCTGCGGGATCAAGACGGCTTGCGAATACGTCATACAGTGCGACGCAAGGCCATTTTTCCTTCGCGAACAAGGATAGAGGAATAATGTCGTTTTTCTTGAATGTGTCTACCGCTTGCTTCAGCTCGTCGATATTCGTCGGCACTTTAACGCCGAATTTCTCGAACAGCTCTTTGTTGTAATAGATGAGAATCATTTCATTTCCGGCGTATGGAAAAGCGTAGACGTGATTGTCATCGGTAACAAGAGTGTTCATTGCGCTTGGCAGCACGGCTGCCTTGAAACCGGTCGATTCCGCATAAGAGTCAAGCTGCAGAATGTTGTTGGATTGCTTGAATGTGTTGATGATGTCTAGCCCTGCTTGGAAAATGTCCGGCAGGTTGCCCGTGGCCGCATAAGTTTTCAGCTTCTGGCCGTCGTCCTGGGCCTGGATGTCAAGCTCTAGCTCGACGTTCGGCATCTCTTTCTTAAGCTCGGCAACTGCGTAGTCGTAAGGCAGTTTCGTATCGTCGTCCGCGTATTGGGCGTATATGCGGAGCTTGACAGGCTCTTCGCTAGGAGCCGGCGTTGCGGCCGGGGCTTCGCTCACGCTCGCGCTTGGAGACTCGCTGACCGACGGCGTTGCTGCTTGGTTGTTGGAGTTTGATCCGCACGCGGCTAATGCAAGAGCCATAAGCACGCTGATTCCGATCGCACCTGCTTTTCTAATCATGAAATGGACCTCCCCGAGATTGTGTTTCGATTGCTTACGAGGTTAATTATAGGAGCCGGAGCGTTCCTTGGTAATGGAAAAAACGATACGGAATTGGACTATCCGCTTCACTTTGGACGATTCTCCGGCTTGGACGCTTTCATTCCGTTCTCGTATTCGCTTGGCGAGAGGCCAAAGAACTTCCGGAAGCTTTTGCTGAAGTAGCCGGGATCGGTGAAACCGACTTGCTCGGCCACATCGGACAGGCGGAGCGCCCCCCCGATCAGCTCCTTCGACCGGGTCATGCGGACATGGATGATATATTCGCCGACCGTCATCCCTATCGACTTCTTGAATACCGCTCGAAGATAACTGGGATTGATGTACAAGAGTCCCGCCAACCCCTCCACGGATAGATCCGAATCTCCGTAATTCTCCTCGATATATTGGCGGGCATTCCGGGCAATGACCGCGGAACGCGTCTGCTTGTGACCGCCGGAATAATCCAGCGCTTTCCGGAACAGCTCTTTCATCCACGACCTTACCGCATCCGATGTCTCCAGCTTCTTGATTTCGGAATACGGGAAGAAATGCTCTCCGAAGCAGTCTTCGATCGGATGGCCCGCTTCGGAGATGTGAGACAAGCATACGGATACCCAGCCCATGCAGGCGACGTAGGTTAAATCCAAGGATAGCCTTCTATCCCGCATAATTATAAACAACTCGTCGAGCTGTTCATTCAACTCTCCCCATTGCCCTATCCGAAGCAGATGAGCAAGTTTCTCGTTGGTGTCTGCGGGAAAGGCGCTGCCCGGTCCGATATCCAGCAGCGTACCGAAGGGAATCACTCTATCTTCACCGAGCGTGAATTTACTCTCTAAAGCACGCCTTGCTTCTTCGTAGGATCGCCGGATTCCGTTCAATCCTGAATAGGTATTCCCGACTCCGATCGTGACGGTTAGCTTCAAATATTTACGAACGTAACGGCAAATTTTCTCGTATCCATCGAGCTTGGGAAGCTTGTCTTGCCCTCTAGAAGGTCCGGCATCCTGCTGCAAGCATACGATTCTGCCTTCCGGCCCGTTGAACAGCAGAGGTTTGCCCTCTTCCTCCATGGCCTCCTGCAAAATGTTCGTTACGGCATATTTCCACAGCCCGCGTTCCGCCGGCTCGTTCCATTTCCGCTCCATATGGTCTATCTCGATGCAGGCAACGCTTATTTTGTCCCCCAGAGCGATGCCAAGCTGTTCCAGCCTCTGGACGAGACGATCTACCGGCTCGGACATTTCCCCCGTTACTAGCCTGGACAACATGTTCTCCACAATCAGTTGCCGATCCGCCTTCTCGGTTTGCTTCGCTTGCAGCGTTTCCCGATGCCTTTGCCTGCATCTAAGCAGCGTAAGAGCGAGCTCGTCTTTCGAAAAGGGCTTCAGGATGTAATCCTCGACGCCTAGCCGGATAGCCGTTCGCGCATATTCGAACTCATTGTGCCCCGTCACGATGATCACCTCAATCGACGGGAACTTGTTCCGGAGGATTTCCGTTAATTCCAGGCCATCCATAACGGGCATGTTAATATCGATCAGCGCCAAGTCCGGCTTCTCGTTCTCCGCAATCGCTAACGCCTCAGCCCCGTTACGGGCTTCCCCGCAAATGCGGAAGCCATAGGCATCCCAGTCGAGAGATTGCCTTAAATAGTCGCGGAAGATGACTTCATCGTCTACGATTAATATATTCATAGCTTCTCGTTCCCTTCTTCTTGCGCGGACTCGGGGGATTTCAAGCGATCGGGAAGAGTCACGTACACCGAAGTCCCGTACCCCAATTCAGACTGGATTTTGATGCCATAAGCATCCCCGAAATAGAGCCGAATCCGGGCATTTACGTTACGGAGCCCGAAGGACGGCCCGGAAGCTTCCTGCTTTACCTCTGACCAAAGATCAGCGATGGCGGATTCCGCCATTCCTACGCCATCGTCGCTGACGGTTAATATGACCGATTCACCGTTGGCTTCCCCCGTTATTGTCAAACTCCCGAATTTGTCTGCTTGCTTCAGACCGTGATAAATGGCGTTCTCCACCAAAGGCTGAAGCGTCAGCTTCAGGATCGGGCGATCATGAAGCTCCGAAGGAACGTCGATACGATAGTCGAACACGTCCGCGTAGCGAATTTTCTGGATAGCCAAATAATCGCGCACGCTCTCGAGCTCTTCCCCGATCGTAATCATCTCCCGTCCTTTACTCAGAACGATTCGGTAGTAATCTGCCAGCGCCTTGGTCGTACGCTGCACGTCCCGAGGACGTCCCATTTCCGAGAGCGTGTAGATGACATCCAGAGTGTTATAGAGAAAATGAGGCTTTATCTGCGATTGGATGAGTGCCAGTTCGTACTCCCGCTTCTGCCTTTGTTCGGCCTGTACCCGCTTCAACAACTCGCGAATCCGGCCGATCATCCGATTAAAACCATCCCCGAGCAGCCCGATTTCGTCCTTGCCCCTGACGTCGAATCGGGTATCAAGCGATCCGTCTTGTACTTTGCGCATCGTGCGCGTCAGCCGTACTAGCGGTGTCGAGATCGAGCGTGATAATAGACCCGCGCTTAACAGCACAAGGAGCAAGCAGAAAGCGCCCAATGCTACAATAAGCACGCTGACCTTGTCCGTATCCTTCGTTAATTCCTTGATTGGCACTTCGGAGACGAGCGTCCAATCCATCCCGCTCAGCCTGTGACCTACGGCTAACATACCGCCGTACCGGAATTCCGCTCGACTTTCCTCCAGTCGGCCTTTTATAACACGGTCTTGAAGAGCAGGGTCGGCCAGCGGTCGGAATAGCTTATCCTTATCCAAAGACGAGACGACGGTTCCTTGCCCGTCCGCAAGAAGGTGAGAAGCAGGCGAGTCCGGACCGCTCGACGGGAAGATCCCCGAAATATGTTTCTCGTCCACGTTCACGAGAAGCCAACCGAGCGTTTGGCCGGTCGTAATTTCCGTCACCCTCTTACCAAGGGTTAGTACGATTTGTCCCTCGTGTCGGGTCAGGTAATTCCTATTCTGCATGCCAAACCAACGGTTGTCCCCGGATGAGGTTCCAAGGCTCTTCATCATTTCGCTTGAATTGAATTGCCCAGATGGGTCCTGCATGGCGGGATGAGAAGCATAAATGCGGCCGTTCCTGTCGATGAATACCGCCGAATCCACGTCGGTGAACACCAGCATGGCGAAATTCAACTGGTTAACGAGGAGAGAATCATAACGCGGATCGTCCTCCAGCCCAGACTCTCCCTCTTCCTGAATGAATCGGTTCAAGCTCAAAGTGATGCTGTTCGCGCTGCTCTCCGCGTTCTGCAAGATACCTTCGATTCTGGTCATGATCAAACGCGAGTTGTCCGAGACGCTCTGAACGGTCTTGCCTACAATCGATTCGGTGTAAATACGGTTGGAAACATAGCCCAATACGAGCAAAGGGATAATGACGAGAGGAATATATACGATAATGATTTTATTGCGGATGGACCGGTTGATGAACCAGTCGGGTAACCCGTAGCGACGGATCATGTGTTCCACCTTGCCTTAGATTGGATGATTGTAATCGCAATCATAAGGTTTAGGTGAAACCTTCGTCAACAGGATGAGGATTAGTAAAAATCGATAACTAAACAAAAAAAAGGAAGCCGGCCATCGGTGGCAGGCTTCAATATTATGAAAAAAGGGGGTCTTGTTAGTTATAATAGCCGACCTCTACGACAGAAAGGTAACAGGAATGTTTCAATTGTGTAACAATTGCCGTTGAACAGTTAAGGCAAGTCGATCAATAGGATTCGTGCGCCCTCCGGACTTACGATCGTCAGTTCGGGAACATCCTCGAACTTACCGGCATCGCGTAGTCCCAGCCGAGTATCCCCGTTAACGCTGACTTCGCCTTCCAACACGAACAGAAACACTTTTCTACCCGCAGGTTGATTAAAAGTCAACGGTTTCCCCGCCGAAGGATCTGACAGATAGATCGTCATATCTTGATTCAGATGAGCGACTTTACCTTTTACTGCATTAGAAGAAGCGACCGGCATTAAAGTATCGGCCAATCCATCCTTATCGAACTCTGTCGTCTCGTATGATGGGGTCACACCCCGCTCGCTAGGCAAAAACCACATTTGCAGTAAATCAAGCTGCTCGTCTTTGGATATATTATATTCGGAATGGAACACGCCTGTACCGGCCGACATTCTTTGAATGCCGCCCCATGTCGTTTCCGCGCGGTTTCCTAGGCTGTCTTGATGCTCCAGCAGCCCTTTCAGCACAATTGTAACGATTTCCATTTCACGATGAGGATGCATGCCGAACCCTTTAGCAGCCGCAATGGAGTCATCGTTCAGAACTCTCATCGGTCCGAATTGCGAGTTGTTCGGATCGTAATAATCCGCGAACGAGAAGCTAAAGTTGGATTTCAACCAACCATGATCCGCGGAATAACGTTCGCCTGCTCGTTGAATCGTAATCATCGGAATTCGCCTCCTATTTTAGATCAAACCGCTCTAAGCAATAGTAATCCCCATTCCATAATAACCCACACTTTTTGTTTTGTTTAGCATGATGTTCTTTCTGATTGTCACTATGTTAATTCAATATACTTACTTTTGTCAATTAACTAAATATTTATTAGATATCACTTACTTTTATGAAGTGAGTATGCTAAAATAGTTGCAAAGGGGGAATCGGTATGGACTATTCCAAAATGTGCCCCAAATACGAATCGGCTGCTGAGTTGTTGGGCAAAAAGTGGACGGGACTCATCATCCGCGTGCTGCTCGGCGGTCCGAAGCGGTTTAAGGATATTAAAGAGCAAATCCCCGAGATGAGCGATAAAATGCTGACTGACCGCATGAAAGAGCTGGAATCTAGCGGGATTCTCACCCGAACCGTATATCCGGAAATGCCGGTGCGCATTGAATACGAGTTAACCGAAAAAGGCCGCAATCTGGAGGAAGTCATTCATTCCATCCAGAATTGGGGCGAGAATTGGATGTAATGATCCATAACGAAGAGCGGGCCTAGGACGGGCCTGCTTTTTATTATGGTTTGAGTTCCGGATACCAATCGCTCTTAGGTGAGAGTGAATTAACTTATTCATCCAATTCCAAGACAGAATTACCACTGATTATCGTGCCGTTATTTTTTCCTTCACAAATCTCTTTCATTGAACCGGGTATGTCAAAATTGAATATATGAATGGGCAGGTTATAGTCTCTGGCTAAAATGAAAGCCGACTGATCCATTACCTTCAAATTATGTTGAAGAACGTCGTCGTAGTGAAGTGATTTTAATTTCCTTGCGTCCTTGTTGTACATAGGATCTGCATTGAGCACACCGTCAACGCCTTGTTTGGCAACTAAAAGCGCTTCACAGTTAACCTCAATAGCTCTTTGTACTGAAGGATAGTCCGTTGTTACATAAGGCTGTCCGTTTCCTCCTGCGAAGATAACAATGTAACCCTTTTCTAAATGGTGTATTGCCCTTAATCTAATGTACGGTTCGGCGACCGATGTAACAGGTAATGCTGTCATTACCCGTACTTCTTTGTTTGTTTTGGCTTTAAGAACTCCCCTGAGCATAAGACTATTGATAACCGTCGCCAGCGTACCTATATTATCTGCCTCTGCTCTTTCAATACCCCAACTTTCTGCCATATTGCCGCGGAATATATTACCTCCGCCAATAACAAGGGAAACTTCTACTCCCCTATTCACAACAGACATAATCTCGTTAGCGATGTGCTCCAACCTTTCAGGATCAAAACCAAATTCGCTTTTTCCCGCGACTGCTCCACCGCTTAGTTTAATAAGAACTCTTTTGTACCTGCCCAATACTCACACCTCCGGAAATAAAAAACACTAAAGCAATAAATGCTTTAGTGTCTCAATGAATGAATAGAAAATGATTAATGAGCTGGTTATACTCGTTATATATCCACCTCATATTCCAATCACTTCCAATCATTTTAGTCAACTTATTTTATAACTAATACTCTCAAAAACGCAACCTCATATAATAAACCGCATCAGAAAATAAGCAAAGCGCCCTAGTCGTTTCGACAAAAAGAGGCTTTTTTCAACAAAGGGAATCATCTCCGGTTAATCGAATATTAGAAGGGAAACTTTTCCATACCACTCTTAAAGGAGGATGTTAATGAAGAAGATCTCTGCAGCAATCGTTTCATCTCTTATGCTCTCGGTCACCTTGTTTGGGGCTACCAGTTACTCCAAACCGTCGCAGGACAGCGCGGAAGCCGGCTCTGTCTCCAAGTATTTGGTCGCCTTTCAACAAAGCCTGCCCTCCAACTACGCCGATTTGATCGCGAGTGCCGGTGGAAAGATACTTCGGGCTATGCCGGAGATCGGTGGCGTCGAGGTGGAATCCTCATCCTCCGCTTTCTTGACGAATTTGGAAAGCGTGAGCGGCATTCAAGCCGCCAACGTAGAATTGCCGCATCGCCTCGTCGGCGGATTGACTGATCCCGCTGCGGCGGATGGGCAGCCCGTTACTGACATCCCGCAAGACGCTGCCAGCTACTGGAGCTATCAATGGGATATGCAGCGACTGACCCATAACGGCGATTCGTACGGGCTTGAAAGCGGCGGCATCGTGAATGGGGATGGTACCGTTACCCACAAAGCCGTTGTTGGCGTCATCGATACCGGCATCGATGCGAATCACCCTGACTTGAAGGCGAATTACCTGGGCGGAATGAACTTCGTGCCAGCAGGCGTCGACGCTTCGGAGTCGGGGGACCCTGCGGACGTCCTGGACCGCGTAGGCCATGGCACGCACGTCGCCGGCTCCATCGCCGCGAACGGAAAAGTGAAAGGCGTCGGGCCGGATCTGGGCATTCGCGCTTACCGCGTCTTTGCGGAAAACGGCGGCGCGCCGACTTCCTGGATCGTCGCGGCCATCGTACAAGCGGCCAACGATGGCGTGGACGTCATCAACATGTCCATCGGGGGATTCGACGCCATTTCCCGTTATACGTTCCAAGGCTCAAGTTATAACGACGTAGCCGACTTTGTGCTCTGGAAGCGGGCGATCCAATATGCTGTCAATCGCAATGTCACCGTTGTGGCCGCAGCCGGCAACGAATCGCTCAACCTCAACAATCCGACGGAAATCACCGCTTATTTGAATCAAGAATACGGTCCGCTAGGCCTGACCTTCAAAGGCGCATCCAAAGAAGTGCCCGGCCAAACGCCCGGAGTAGTCACCGTATCCTCCTCCGTTCAATGGACTTCGGACAAAATCGCTTTTTATTCCAACTACGGCTCAAGCGCCATCGATGTGGCGGGACCTGGCGGAGACAACGGTCCGTTATACGACGAGACTCTAGATCTTAGTAAGCGCGATTTCCATTTCCGCACGCTGAGTACGTATCCGACCTATCTTACTCCTTACTTTACATCGAACTTGACCGGTTACGCGTTGATGCACGGCACCTCCATGGCCTCTCCGAAAGTCGCCGGCGTCGCCGGCGTCATCAAAGCGGCACATCCGGATTACAGCCCATCGCAAGTGGCCGCAGCCATTCGGAATACGGCTATCGATTACGGTAAAAAAGGACAAGATCAACTGTTCGGATCCGGTGAAGCCAACGCTTATACCGCTTTGAAGTAATAGTAGCGAAAAGGCCATGTCCATACGGGCATGGTCTTTCGTTTTGCAATCGTCCTTATCCGATTGTCATGGATGAGGGCGTTCTTTTTTTGTATAAGGAGAAAAGTTTATTATGACAACCTGTCTACTTAAAGGGGAGCCTATCATTGACATGATGAGCAGTCTTTTTTGCTACAATCGATCGGGTTAAATGACACACTTCCCCTCTTCCCCGGGTAGTCACTATCGGTTAACATGGTAGATACACTTTGAAACCGATAGGAGAAACCTGATGAAACCAATCAGAGTCATGCTGCTGGATGATGAGATATTAGCGATCGAGCACATTCGCCACTTGGTACAGTGGGAGGAACTCGGATTTGAAATCGTGTGCGAAGCTACCCATCCCGTCAAAGCGTTATCGATGGCAGTGGAATATCGCCCTCAATTGATCATTGTCGATATTAAAATGCCCGTCATGGACGGGTTGGAATTTATCAAAAGGATACTGTCATCCGGGGAATCACCCAAAATCGTTCTTCTATCGTCATATAAAGAATTCGATTATGCCAAAGAAGCGTTACAACTAGGCTTATCCAATTATTGGGTCAAGCACGAGCTTGATGCCGACCATCTAACTCGCGAATTGGTTGCACTCAAAGAGGAGCACGAACACGATATTCGGATTAGATCCGCATTGCGCAGACAACTGCTCGGAGAATTGCTGTCAGGTCGGCCGATAACCCTCGAACAATGGCAGACGTTAACTGATCGTCATGCACACGCTGACTCGCTGCTGTTGATCTTGGTCCAACAAGATCGGCCTTTCCCCTTGTTCACGGACATGACGAATATTGTCACGCCAATCCCTCAGGTCTCCGAGCAATCGATACTTGAAATAGAAGACGAATCGATAATGGCCGCCATTCCGATCAGAACGTCGCAATACGCCTTCCTGTTAGCGATTCAGGGCATTCGAAGCGAACGAAGGCTATGGGACGCCGTGCAAGAGAAAGCGATGCTGGCGAGGCAAACATTCGAAAGACATACCGGCGGGACAGCCTCCGTTGCGGTTGCCTGCGATATCAATAATTGGAAGGATATCCCTCGCTTATGCCACGAAGCCAACGTTCTATTATCTCGTTCCGTATTCTTCGGGCCGAAGCATCTATTCCGCGTTAAAGATCGGGCCAAAGATCGCGTGACGCGGTTTGTACCGGATAAAGCGATGAATGCCTTTAACGACCAATTGCTCTCGCTTCCGTTTGATTCGATTTCTCAGCAATTGACTGCCATGTTCTCCGAAGCAGCCGATTCACTGGATTTAATAGGCTTCATCGACATGTGCAGGCAACTGATATCTGTCGCAGACGGCAGACGTGAAGCCAATCGGCTTCCGACGTTGGAGAAGCTTTGGCAAAAAGGCGATATCGACACCTCTGAATGGTTATCATGCCAAGGCATTCGTGATTGGTTCATAGACGAATTTCGCTCTATTGCGAAAATGGCGGATAGCAATGACGCTTATTCGAGAAAAGTTCGCCAAGCATTGGACTATATCCGCAACCATTATGCCGATGACCTTGGAGCCCAACATATTGCCGAGCATATCGGGATCAGCAGGGACCATCTTCGCCACCTTTTCAAAGAGGAAACGGGACAAACGGTACTCGATGCGCTGACAAGCATCCGGATCGAACATTCGAAGCGGATGCTCGACGAAGGAAAGCTCAAAATTTATGAAATTGCCGAACTTGCCGGTTATCGCAACAGCCGATATTTCAGTCAAGTGTTCCGCAAAGCGACAGGAATGAATCCGCTGGAATACGTGGAAAGGAAAAGGTGACCGGCCGATGCGCATGAAAATACGGACCAAAATCATTGCCAGCACGGCGCTGGTTGTCTCGATTGCCTTGATGTTAAGCGGATTCTTTATTTACGACTATGCTAAAAACATTATCAGGGACCAATCGATTAAGGACAGCCGGACCAAATTGGCGCAAATTTCGTTTCAGCTCAGAAAGGTTCAGGAACAGGTCACGAAAACGGCCGAATATATCGTGTCCGACGAAGAAATCCGCTCGCTTATCTATGTTCCAGCCAGTCCATCCCTGGAAGTCAATTATTTCCGCAAGCAAGCCGTTCAAGAGAAACTCAAGCGATTTGCCGCGCTTAACCACTTCATTCAGAACATCGTTATTGTCAGACCCGATAAAGAAACGTTTTCCAACAACAGCGGTTATGAAGATTACTTCGTAGATTATTTAAAACAGGATTGGTTTGTGTCCAAGTTGAACGACCGCAGCGGGTTCTCGGAACCTCACAAGTTGTTCTACATCGGCAGCAATCGCCAAGTATTCAGCTATATTCTGAAATACCGACCGATCGGGGACAACGTCTCCCCTTACAGTTATTTGGTGATGGACATCGCCTATTCCGAGATCGATAACGCCTTTCTGCAGAGCGCCGGCGATTTCGATCAAATCCGACTGTCCATGCCATCCGGCAGCCTTCTGTACGAAAGCCGTCCCGACCTCCCTATGGAAGACGATACATTTATGAAAAAGGCCTTATCGTCAGATCAGGCCTATATCGAAGATTCAGGCCGAATCGTAATTTCCGATTCCTCCATGAGCCAAAATTGGAAGCAGGTCGCGCTGCTATCCAAAGACCGCCTGTTCGAAAAAATCAATCGGATCTTTTATTTTTACGTCATCATTATTTTATCCGGCTTTGCATTCAGCCTCGTGGTCATGCTGCCGATAATCTTGAGTCTGACTAAGCCGTTATCCCGGCTGACCCACGCCATGAAACGAGTAGCGGTAGGGGATTTAAACACAAGCGTGTCCATCCGAAGCGGAGATGAGCTGGAAATTCTCGGGGCTGGATTTAACCGGATGGTTCACGATCTGAAGTCTCATATCGAATCGTCCATTAGCCATCAGGACATGAGACGCAAAATGCAAATCGATCTGCTGATGGCGCAGATTAACCCGCACTTCATCTACAATACGCTCAATACCGTCATCTATTTGTGCCATGCCGAACGAAACCGGCAAGCGGCTGAAATGACGCAAGCATTGATTTCCATTCTTCAGGATACGATTAAAACCGGCGACGGGGCTGAATTTGCCACTCTACGGGAAGAACAACGGATCGTGGACAAATACGCGCTTATCCAACAGACGCGATATCCCAACCGGTTTCGCTTATTATGGGACCTGGATGAGACCTTAATAGACACCCTCGTTCCTCGGATGCTGGTTCAGCCATTGGTTGAAAATGCGATCCTGCACGGCATTTTCCCGTCTGACAACGAGGATGGGCAAATCGTCATCCGTGCTTATCGGGAGTCCGATCAGATGGTGCTGGAAGTGGAAGACAATGGCGTCGGCATGGACGAAATAGTAAGCGTTAACGCTCATACGGAGCTGATGGCAGGACCAGAACGAACCCGGGGAATCGGCCTCGGCAACATCCGCGAACGAATCGAATTCCATTTCGGTCTGCCCTATGGCGTAGTCATTGAACGTGCCGAAGGTCAAGGAACGCGGGTACGAATCCGACTGCCATTGAAGGTATCCCGGTAAACCATCGCCGGATTTTAGACTAAATAGCCGCTTTCACTCGTTTTACCGTTCAGCCCCTGCTGTTACGATTAACAAGGTAAGCGCTTCCCATTAGAAACAGGAGGGGTACTAAAAATGAAGCAATTCGGATTCAAGAAATGGGCTACTGCACTCGTCTCACTCTCTTTGTTAACAGTCTCGCTCGCTGCATGCGGCGGCGGCAACAACAACGCAGCTCCATCAACTCCATCCGCTTCGCCTGCTGCAGCCTCTAACGAAAGCCAAGGCGCGAGCGCCAACCCGGCAGATTTGAGCGGCACCGTTAAAATTTGGGACTGGGATGAAACGTTCCAAAAAGGCATGATACCGGAATTCAACAAAAAATACCCGAACATCAAAATCGAAGTGACCGTCGTCAATCCGAACGATTATTTGCAGAAGCTGCAAAGCGGCATTGCATCCGGCTCCGACGTGCCCGACATCATTCTTGGCGAATCCGCATACCGTGGCAAGCTCTTCGACTTAGGCGTGTTGGACAATTTAGAGAACGCCCCTTACAACTTCGACAAAAGCGGCATTCTGGATTATACGGTTCCTTACGTAACTAATTCCAAAGGCGAGCTGGTCGCGGTCGACCAAGCAATCACGCCTGCGGGTTTCGCTTATCGCCGCGATCTTGCCAAGCAGTATTGGGGCACCGACGATCCGGCCGAGCTGGAGAAATTGATTTCGACTTGGGATGACTTTGTCGCCAAAGGGCAAGAGTTGAAAGAGAAAAGCGGCGGCAGCGTGCTCATGTTCCCGGGTTTAGGCGATGCATTCCTTGTCCTTCGCGGACAAAATTTCGCTTCCTATGTGAATGGTACTGAAGTCGATCTGACAGGTAAACTGAAAAAGCCGCTGGATACCCTCTTCAAGATGAGAGACGCCGGAATACTAGGCAAGAACGAGCTTTGGACGCCGGCATGGTCCGCTTCAATGGCCAAAGGGCAATTTATGTTTTATCCAATGGGACCGTGGGGGCCGAAATGGCATATCTCCGCGAACGATCCCGACGGCAAAGGAAAATGGGGACTCGTGAAGGCTCCGGAAGGCGGGTTCACTCGCGGCGGAACCGCAATCGGCATTTATAAAGACAGCAAAGTAAAAGAAGCCGCTTGGGAATTCATGCAATTCGCCTATTTATCCGACGAAGGTTCGGCTTACAACTTCAAGACCTTCGGCAACATGACCGGCTCCAAAGCATTCTATGAAAACCAAAAAGCGCTTATCGATGCGCCCGGCGCATACGACGAGTTCTTCGGCGGACAAAATCTGGCGAAATATTTCATAGAGAACATCGTTCCCGACATGAAAGGCGAAGCGCAATCGAAGTACGATTCCGTGGTCGATAGCGTATTCAATGCCCTTTATCCGCTATGGACGAAAGACGGATCTATTACCGCCGATGCCGCTTTGCAGAAATTCATTACCGAAGTGAAGAACAAAGCCAGCGACGCTACCGTAAAATAAAAACTTGCATAAACGAGGGATGAACGTGAATTCGGAACGCACGCTTAACACGTCTTCCGCCGCATCCCGCAAACGGAAGTGGGGGTCACGCAAGTGGCCCTATCTTTTCGCTTTGCCATTTGTACTCTCTTACGCGGCGTTTCATTTGTATCCTGTACTCTATTCTTTCTATCTGAGCTTAAACGATTGGAACGGAATCGGAGAGAAGACATTTATCGGCTTCCGTAATTATGCGGATTTGCTGACCAAAGACCCGTTGTTCTACAAATCGCTGTGGAACACCCTGATCATGATGGCGATGTTCATCCCGGTCACGCTGATCCTCGGCCTCCTGCTGGCTTATTGGACCTTTCAGCTGACGAGAGGAAGAAAGCTGTTTCAAACGATTAATGTTTTGCCTTATATCACAACGCCGGTCGCCATCGGATTTATTTTCTCTTACATGTTCGATTGGCAAACAGGCTTGATCAACTTGGTGTTCGTCAAGCTCGGATTAATGGAAGAAGGCTTCTATTGGCTGCAAGATCCTTGGACATCGCGTGCGGTTATCGCATTAATGGTCGTATGGCGCAATCTAGGTTATTTCATGGTCATTTTTATGGCAGGCATGACAGCCGTACCCCAAGACGTATATGAAGCCGCCAAAGTTGACGGTTCAACGGGCTTTCACACTTTTCGCCACATCACAATGCCTCTGTTAAGGAATATTTCCGTATTTCTGGTCGTCACTTCAGTCATTGGCGGTCTTCAATTGTTCGATGAACCAAAGCTGCTGTACGGCGGTTGGTCCGGTTCGGTGCAAGTCGGCGGGCCTGACAATACGGCGCTTACTGTCATATGGAAATTCGTGGACGAATCGTTCATTTCCAATACGCGCTTCGGATATGCTTCGGCAATTGCCTATACCTTGTTTGTGCTTATCGTCTTTTTCTCAATCCTCAGCTATCGCCTCACTGCTCCAAAGGAGGATAAGCGATGAAAACATTAATGTGGGTTTGTTTGATTATCATTTCGATCCTGTCGTTGTTTCCTTTTTACATGATGATCGTCATGAGTACCTATTTCAACGAAGATTTATTTAAAGGGATTCCACTGTTGCCAAGCGATTATCTGGTTGAAAATTTACAGACCGTCTTCCGGTCAGACTTCCTCCGCGTGTATGGCAACAGCTTGGTCGTGTCGATCACGGCAGTCGTACTCGCCTTGTTCACGAGTACTCTGATCGGCTACGCAATCGCTAAATTTAAATTTCGCGGCCGCCATTTACTGCAAACGTTCGTCATCGTGTCCATGATGGTACCGACACAGGTCGGCTTGATCGGTTACATCATCGAGATGCGGCATATCGGCGTCGGCAATACTTTGTGGCCGGTCATACTCGTATGGATGGCGTTTCCGTTCGGTGCGTTCTTCATGATTCAGTTCATGCGGGATTCCGTTCCGAACGATCTGTTGGAATGCGCACGCATTGACGGATGTTCGGAACCCGGGATCCTGCTCCGGATCGTTCTTCCTATCATCAAGCCCGGGCTGGCGACGATGGCTACGATGGTGTTCCTGTGGTCGTGGAACAATTACTTGCTCCCATTGGTCACGATCAATAAAGCCGATTGGTTTACCCTGCCTCTATTTATCTCCAATCTAGGCATGGTGCATCGGACCGACTACGCAGCCCGAATGGCCGCGCTCGCGATGACTACCGTGCCTGTGCTGATCTTATTTATCCTGGGATCGAGAACGTTCATGAAAGGTTTAACCGCCGGCGCGGTCAAAGGATAGCGGGACGAATGCTAATAACGACGTTCGTTTTCGGGGCTATTCAAATTAAAAGTTTCTAGCTATAATAACACCAAAGCGACGAAGAACGTCCTTATCCGATTGTCATGGATGAGGGCGTTCTTTTTTGTATTCTAAGGAGGTATGGTCGTATGGATTTTGAACAAGCTTATGAGCAATTTATGCACTTTCACATCGAAAGGAGGTCTGGAGAACGAAAAGGACGATTGTTAACCCGTAATTTTCACGGAGAAAAGCTTTTCCTAAAAAACATTTGGTGGCCGCTCAAGGGTAATCTTGATCATTTACACCCGGAATATGAAATTATGGACTGGCGGGGCCGTTCTTATTTTATAGATTTTGCATGGATCCCTCCAGGATTGATTACATTCCTATGGGAACTCAAAGGATTTGCCAAGCATATTCGCGATATGGATCGAAACGGGTTTAACAATGATACGAACCGGGAGTTATTTTTACAGGCTGTAGGATTTCGGATTGCCTCGTTTACTTTTGACGATGTATCAGAAAGACCCGGCTTATGTATTACCTTACTTCGATTATTCCTAAGTCAATTCCAAGCTGGGGAGGCTCCTACAAAACCCTCTGTCCTCGGCGAGAAAGAAGTGATTAGATTAGCAATCAGACTTGCTCGCCCTTTTCGTCCTATTGATGTCTCTAAACACCTGGATCTTAATCATAGAACGACGATGAAGCTATTACGCTGCTTGCTTTCAAAGGGTTGGATTATTCCTGTACTGCGGGGAAAGGGTGAAAGAGCCGTCCTGTTTGAATTGGCCAAAGGGGTACTTAACTATTTGGATTGAGTAACTAAAATAACGTAGGTTGATTGCTGGGTTTGCTGGGTTTGCTGGGTTTGCTGGGTTTGCTGGGTTTGCTGGGTTTGAGCTAATGAGCAAAATTTACTTGGATTTCATGCATTTAATTACGCGATTTCGATTGTGTTGGGATGATTTATTGGATTTCATACCACTAGTTAATTCCGATAATTCGGTATTGGCCCATATTTCAAATATTAGATGTACGTTATCCCATTATTGTCTTAAAACCAAATATTCTAGAGAAATTAATTGTATGTTTTCCCACTTTCTTCTTGGCAAACTTCATTCGACTGAAAGGGGGTGCGGGGAGCATCCCCCGATGACACGAAAAGCCGCCAAGAGGAATTCTCTCTTGGCGGCAGCGGGTACAAAAATTACATTCCAAGCCATTGCTTGAACATGTGCTTGGTCGTGTCTCTGTTCATTGCTGCGATCGAGGTCGTGAGCGGGATGCCTTTCGGACAGGAGCGCACGCAGTTCTGCGAATTGCCGCAGCCTTCGATGCCGCCTTCTTCCATAAGGGCTTCCAGACGCTCGTGCGCGTTCATCTCGCCGGTAGGATGAGCGTTGAACAAACGAACCTGCGAGATTGATGCCGGTCCGATGAAGCTGGTCCGGTCGTTAACGTTCGGGCAAGCCTCCAAGCAAACTCCGCATGTCATGCACTTGGACAGCTCGTATGCCCACTGGCGCTTCGATTCCGCCATGCGGGGCCCCGGTCCCAGATCATAGGTGCCGTCGATCGGAATCCAAGCTTTTACCTTCTTAAGAGCAGTGAACATCCGCTCGCGGTCGATTACGAGATCGCGTACGACAGGGAACGTCGACATCGGCTCAAGCCTGATCGGCTGCTCGAGTCTGTCGACAAGCGCAGTGCATGCTTGACGCGGCTTACCGTTGATAACCATCGAACAAGCGCCGCAGACTTCCTCAAGGCAGTTAGACTCCCAGCATACGGGAGCCGTTTTGCCGCCGTCGGATTTAACCGGGTTACGCTGAATTTCCATGAGCGCGCTAATGACGTTCATATTCGGTCGGTACGGAATTTCGAACTCCTCGGTGAAAGAGGCGGCTTCCGGACGTTCCCGGCGCGTGATGACAAATTTGACTTTACGCCCAGCTGTTGCAGTTGTCGTTTCGGCCATTGCTTAGCCCTCCTTTTTCTTATCGGTGGAGTAGTCGCGTTTCCGCGGTGCGATCAAAGATACATCAATATCTTCATATGAAATTTCCGGACCTTCGGCCGTCCATTTCGCCTTCGTCGTCTTCATGAACTTATCGTCGTCGCGCTCCAGGAACTCCGGTTTATAATGAGCGCCGCGGCTTTCGTTGCGCATGAGGGCGCCAAGCGTCATCGCTTCGGCGAGCTCCATCATGTTCCACAACTGGCGGGTAAACGCCACTCCCGAATTGTTCCAGCGGGCCGTATCGTTGATGTTAATGTTCCGATACCGCTGCTTCAACTCTTTGATTTTGTTGATCGTTTCTTGCAGCTTGTTGTTGTAGCGAACGACGGTCATGTTGTTCGTCATCCACTCGCCGAGCTCTTTGTGCAGAACGTAAGCATTTTCCGCGCCGTCCATCTTAAGGATCGACTCGTATTTCGACGATTGCTTGTTCCGTTCCCGCTCGAATACGCTCTCCGCAACGGCTTCCGCAGATTTCTTCAGGCCGCGAACGTACTCGATCGCTTTCGGTCCCGTAACCATGCCGCCGTATATGGCAGACAAGAGCGAGTTCGCTCCGAGACGGTTCGCGCCGTGATATTGATATTCGCATTCCCCGCAAGCGAATAGGCCGGGGATGTTCGTCATTTGATTGTAGTCGACCCACATGCCGCCCATGGAGTAATGAACCGCAGGGAAAATTTTCATCGGAATTTTACGCGGGTCGTCGCCCATGAATTTCTCGTAAATCTCGATAATCCCGCCGAGTTTAACGTCCAGCTCTTTAGGATCTTTGTGAGAAAGGTCAAGATAAACCATGTTCTCGCCGTTAACGCCAAGCTTCTGCTCTACGCACACGTCGAAGATTTCGCGCGTCGCGATATCCCGCGGAACGAGGTTCCCGTATGCCGGATATTTTTCCTCGAGGAAATACCAAGGCTTGCCGTCCTTGTAGGTCCAGATCCGGCCGCCCTCTCCCCTGGCGGATTCGCTCATCAGTCGCAGTTTATCGTCGCCTGGAATCGCCGTCGGGTGAATCTGAATGAACTCGCCGTTCGCGTAATAAACGCCCTGCTGATATACCGCGCTGGCCGCCGTTCCCGTGTTGATAACGGAGTTCGTCGTCTTGCCGAAAATAATGCCGGGGCCGCCCGTAGCCAATATAACCGCATCTCCGCGGAACGTGACCGACTCCATGGAGCGAAGATCCTGCGCGGAAATTCCGCGGCAAACGCCATCGTCATCCAGAACGACCGACGTAAATTCCCAGTGCTCGAATTTTTGCACGAGCCCTGCCGCTTCCCAGCGGCGAACCTGCTCGTCCAGCGCATACAGCAACTGCTGTCCGGTCGTTGCTCCGGCGAACGCGGTGCGGTGGTATTTCGTTCCGCCGAAACGACGGAAATCGAGCAAACCCTCGGGAGTACGGTTAAACATAACGCCCATCCGGTCCATCAGATGGATAATACCCGGCGCGGCTTCGCACATCGCCTTAATAGGCGGTTGGTTAGCCAAGAAATCGCCGCCGTATACCGTATCGTCAAAATGCTCCCACGGAGAGTCGCCTTCGCCTTTCGTGTTTACCGCTCCGTTAATGCCCCCTTGCGCGCATACGGAGTGAGACCTCTTAACAGGCACGATCGAGAATAGGTCGACCCGAACTCCCGCTTCCGCTGCTTTAATCGCCGCCATCAAGCCGGCAAGCCCGCCCCCGACGACAATCACTTTTTGAGTAGCCATTCTTATGTTTCTCCTCCCTCTAACCTACCGTTACTGAACTTAGAGCCGTTACTGCCGCCGAAGCGAACTCATCGCTGCGGAACGCGAATAGGGACAATAAGAACAGCGCGGATATGATCACGAAGATAACCATGCAGATATTAGAAGAAACCTTCTGCGCGCGCGGCCCTACGGTAATGCCCCAGCTGACGAGGAATGCCCATATCCCGTTGGAGAAATGGAACGTCGCCGCGATAACCCCGATAATATAAGCCGTGAATACGAGCGGGTCGCTTACGATGCCGTTCATGTGCTGCCCTAACTCTTCATGCTTAACGTTGCCGAGCGTGATCTGGAATCGAGTTTCGTAAAAATGCCAGGCTACGAAAATAAAGGTGATGACCCCAGTAATCCGCTGCAAAGCGAACGCCCAGTTTCGTCCATAGCTGAATCTGCCTGTATTCAGGTTCGATTGGAAGGCGATGTACAGCCCATAGACCCCATGGAATAATATCGGCAGCCAAATGAAGAACAGCTCTATCCAGAATACAAGCGGAATGCTGTTCAGGAAGTCGATGCTTTTCGAGAAGCCCTCCTGTCCACCCTCGTAAGCGGAGTAGTTCGTCAGCGCATGCTCGATAATAAACAATCCGAGCGGAATTACGCCGAGCAGCGAATGAAGTTTTCGCGGTAGGTAGGAATTACCTTTCATATCTGTGTTTGATCTCCTTTCGCATCCGTGCTTTGACTTGGGCGACTTCGTTTTTCCATACGTCGCCACTTGTCACCGCTTTTAAGATTACTCTATTTTCGCTTATAATGGAACTGCTTATTTATTATTAAAACTTATAACTATTATGCATATGAGAAAGGTGGCGCCCCATGCTCGAAGATATGCGTCTCTTCGCGATGATCGTGGAGCAAACGAGCCTGAATAAAGCGGCCGAAAGATTGAACTTATCCCAGCCAGCGCTGTCCCGTCGGCTGGCCCGGCTTGAATCGGAGCTTGAGGTCGACTTGTTCAGAAGAATCGGGAAAAGACTTGAATTGACGCCCGCCGGTCAAGTTACCTATGAATTCGCTCTGGAGCTGCGCCGTTTCTACGGCAGCTACATACAGAAGCTTAACGCTTTCAAGTCATCTGAAGCTCCCGTAGCCACGATTGGCGCCAGCTTGACCACACTCCAGACAACGCTGCCCGATCTCATTACCGCAATGACGGAGAAGCATCCCAATCTGGAGATCAAGGCCGTAACCGGCAAATCGCACGAAATCGTCACTCTGGTCAAGGAGCGCAAAGTCGATTTCGGTATCGTCGCTTCCTCGGTGATAGATGACGCCGCAATTACCAGTTTACCCTTGTTTGACGATCATCTCATACTCGTACTTCCCAGAACCCACATTATATTAGAAAGAACCCCATTGGAGATGGCGGACCTGCACGGCCTGCCAATGATATTGTTTGCTCCGGGCACTTGGTATAGAACGTTGACGGACGAGCTGTTCCGGGCTTATAACCTGAAGCCGGACGTCAGGATGGAGATCGATTCCTTCGAAGCGATTATCCGTCTGTTATCCGCTTGCAGAGCGGGGACATTGTTGCCGAAGTCCTATTTGCGCGAGCAAGTGCTGGAGGACAACGACCTATATCTCGTACGGATTCGCGAGCTTGAAGAAACGAAGCGGACGACGTCCCTCATTCACGGCGATCCGGCATGGCTCGCCCCTTCCACCCGTTACTTAATCGAGGAAACGACCGCGTATTTCGCGCGCCGTGTGAACCATCAAAAAGAGTAGACGCGGCGCGGGTTTGACGACTGTTTCCTGAACTTTCCTGTTTTATCGGCATATCCGGTGTGGTAACCTTTTACACATGCCAAAACGGCATTGTACGCTGCAACTCAGGGAATAATAATTGATAACCTGAGTCTCATGCAAACCAAATCGGCCTAAACCGTCAGGTGCGGGGGAAAAGAACGAAAGTACATATCGGTTACTTTCCGCAATGTACTTGGGGTGAATCGCTATTCTTGCGTAGGGTTGATCTCCCAGCCCGAATCCGACAGCTAACCTCGCCGGCCAACCAAGGAGGACATTATTTAAATGAGTTACCGTTGGAAAAAGTTAGGCACGCGATCTGCAGCGCTGGCATTGGGAGCGGCATTAATGCTTCCGGGATTAACCGCACATGCGGCAACCTCCTACACGGCAAAGGGTACGGAAACGTTCTGGATGCTCTCCAAACAGCTGAACGTCCCGTTCAATCAACTCATGGATGCCAACCCGAAAGTGAACCCCCTGAACATTTACGCAGGGCTGAAGCTGGTCATTCCAGGAAACGCGCCGAGCGCAGCCAAAGAGTCTTCGACTGCATTCGCTGCATCAGAACCGGCTAAACCGGCGCAATCCATTACGACCTCCAAAGGTGATTCCCTATCCTTCTCCAAAGTTATCGACATTAAGGCGACTGCCTATTCAGCCTCGGCTGAAGAAAACGGCAAATGGGGTCCTGTCGACTACTTCGGCAATCCTCTGAAGCTAGGAACTATCGCGGTCGATCCGAAGGTCATTCCTTTTGGAACTAAAGTGTACATTACCGGCTACGATTTCGCAGGCTTGCCAACCGGCGGCTTAATCGCCACAGCTACGGATAAAGGCGGTGCCATTAAAGGGAATCGCATCGACATTTTCGTACCGGGCTCGCGTGAGTTCGTATCCGATTTCGGCCGCCAGAACGTCAAAGTATACATTTTGAAATAACGGCATGTCCTTGATCGGGCTAACCGCGGCATTACGACTATGCTGCGGATAGCCCTTTCTTTGCGTTAACCTATCCCCTTCTCTTCTCGGGTATGGCCAGCAATTCCGCCAAGGTAACCGGTTCATAATCGTGCGCGCGCAGCCAATCGATGATTCTCGGAAGCGCCTTGACGGTACCGGACAAATTCTGCCCTTCGCCGCCTCCGGCGTGCATCAGAACAACCGAGCCTGGCCGGACCGAGCGGGTCACGTTCCGGAAAACCTGATCCGCGTTCAGCTGCCTCCAATCCGCAGAATCAACGTCCCAGTTCACGACCGTATAACCGCGCTGTTTGGCCCAGTCCAATTGCCTGGGCAATATTTCGCCGTATGGCGGCCGTATGAGCTTTGGTCTGAATTCGACAATTCCTCCGATCGCTTTCTCCGCTCTCCCAATCTGCTCTTGCACTTTCGCCAAAGGCAGCTTTGAGAAGTCGGGATGACTGTACGAGTGGTTACCTATGTTATGACCTTCGCGGTGAATCCGCCTTACGATCTCGGGATGCTTCAAACTGCGGGTGCCCACGACGAAAAAAGTAGCGCAAACTTTCTTGTTCTTCAACACATCGAGCACCTTAGGGGTAAATCGCGGATCCGGCACATCGTCAAACGTCAAGGCGACTTTACGCGTACCTCGAGACGCAGACAACACGAATACGCCTTCGTAACGACGCTCAAGCTCGGACCATTTTACGCCGGATGGCTTGGCCTGCGCCGCAGAACAATTCCCCCACAAAGACAAAAGGGTGACGGTGCCCAACAGCACCATCACCGCTTTACCTAATCGCGACATCGTCATCTCGCCCATCCTCTCCCACACCGTTCATATTACCTATATCCTGAGCGAATGGGATGTTTTTCATTCAATCTTAAATAATGGTTTTTCCTCTAAGCCTAACTTTCGGGCAAGCCATGCAGTCGTACTGGCTTGAACCAGAATCGTAAACACGATAGCCATGAATACGACGGCTGCCACTCGATCGGCGTTCGGTACCCCGCTTGCGACAATCATGCCCGATAAAGCCGCAGGGATTACGCCTGTTTCCCGTACCCAACACATGAACAGCAATTCCTTCAGCGACCAGCGAGTACGCACGTCCGGCAGCGCCGAAGCAAATACCGTAAGCGGTCTCGCCACGAACACGAGAACAAGAACGACGGCAATCGCAGGCCATAAATAGGTTCCCAGCAGCTTAAAGTTTACTTGGCTCCCTAATAAAACGAAGATGAACATCCTCATCATGACGGACGAATTGTCTGCGACATGCCCCATCTCGACTTTCTTGTCCTCCATGGAAAGCCCCAAGTGGTGAGAATTTCCCCATATGAGACCCGCCGTGAAGGTTGCCATCAACCCGCTTACATGCAGCATATCGCCGACCAAATAAGCAGCCAACGAGACTGAGATCATCGAGATTGAGGAATAATCGCGAAAAAATCCCCACCTCTTATGGGCAACCAAGAAGACGACAACGAGCGATACGCTTAGGCCAACTGCCAAGCCGCCTGCTGCCGTTTTCACGAAATCGAGCGTAACTTCTCCAACGCCGGGTGTATGGCCGCTAATTAAAGCAGCCAGCAAAGCAAACGTTAGGATCGAGCCTGTCGCATCGTTAAACGCGGACTCGCTCTCTACCGTCTCCCGCAAACGCTCGCGTACCTTGACTTGTCGAAAAACCGGGATGATCGTCGCGGGATCCGTAGAAGAAATAACCGCGCCGATTAGCAACGAAGTGATCCAATCAAGTTCGAATACTCCGTGAGCAGCATATCCCGCCACTCCGGTTGTGAGGATAACGCCTACCGTACTGAGCAGAGTAACGGACAATGAGACTTGCTTTAGGCCGTGCCAACGGATATTACGTCCGCCGTCGAACAAGATCAGAGCAGATCCTACGGCTAGTATCATCTGATTCGTCAGCGAACTGCTTTCTTCCGAAATCAGATGCATTCCCTGACCTAGCAGCATTCCCGCCGCGATATACATAACGACATCGGGCAATTTCAACCAAGCAGCCAGCCTGCCCGATATTACCCCGGCTCCAAAGACGAACAGAATCAACAATAAAAAATGATGAACTGTTTGCATAACCGTATTTTCCATTCCATGGACCCCGTTCCGTTGATCTAAAAAACCGATCAGGCTATTGCCCGATCGATTCCTGGAATTGTTCGATTTGCTGATTGGTGCCGATGACGACCATGACGTCAGCCTCCGATAATACATCCTTTGCCACTGGCGCGATAATTATCCCTTTAGGCTTATTGATGGCTACGATGCTGCAACCGAATCTTCCTCTTGGATTGACATCGTTCAAAGATTTACCCGATAAGCATTGCGGTACGGCAAGCTCCGCGATCGTGTATTGTTTGGATAGCTCGATATAATCCAGCAGATTCGGCGATACGAGTTGATGCGCTACCCGAACTCCCATATCCCGCTCGGGGTAGATGATTCGATCCACGCCAACCCGCTCCAGTACCCTGCCGTGCAAGTCGGAAACAGCCTTCGCGACAACTTTCTTGACGCCCAAGTCCTTCAGCAGAATCGTAGCCAATATGCTTGCTTGTATATCATCGCCTATGGCCACGACGCCGCAATCGAAATTACGCGCGCCGATGGAACGCAATACTTCTTCCTCCGTCGCGTCCGCCACGACGGCATGCGTCAGCACGGTCGAAAGCTCCTGCACCTTTTCTTCGTCGCGATCGACGCCAAGCACCTCATAGCCTAGTTTAATAAGCTCGCTGCCCAAGCTCGAACCGAACCGGCCCAGCCCGATAATTACGAATTGATTCATTTTCATGTCTGCACTCGTCCCCTACCCAATTATTATTTTACCTTCCGCATTGCGGTACAGAGCACGGTTCTGCTTCGGACCGATGGCGTAAGTCAAAGTTAGCAGCCCTAATCGGCCGGTGAACATCAAGATGATGATGATGATCTTACCCGCAAAGGTTAATTGGCCTGTAAGCCCCATCGATAAACCTACGGTGCCGAAAGCGGATGTCGCTTCAAACAGTATCATCAGGAAGTGATGATCCTCCGTAGTCGACAATATCATCGTAGCGACCATGACCAGTCCGAACGCGAACAGCGTTACGGTCAAAGCTTTATACACCCGCTCCTGGGCAAGCCTGTATTTGAACATCACGACATCCTCTTTGCCCCTGACCATAGCGATAACCGCACCGACAAGAGCGGTAAACGTCGTCGTCTTGATTCCGCCGCCTGTAGAGCCCGGAGATGCTCCAATAAACATATAGATAATCAGGAAAAATTGGGTCGCTTGTCGAAGCCCCGCGATGTCCAGAGTGTTAACGCCGGCTGTCCTAGGCGTTACCGATTGCATGAAAGCACCGAGTATCTTCTCTCCAAATCCGAGCGAAGCCATCGTCCGTCCGTTCGAATATTCAAATAGCAGGATGACCACCGCTCCGAATACGATTAGGAAACCGGACATGCTGAGCACGACTTTGGAATGCAGCGACAATTTGCGTTTAGGATTGCGAATCTCAACTAAGTCGGCCAGAACGACGAATCCGATCCCGCCCAGAATGATTAGCAGCATCGCCACAATATTGATAAATGGGTCTCCCACATAATCGACTAAACTTCGATAATCGCCCATGATATCGAAACCTGCATTATTAAAGATAGATACAGCGTGGAACACGCCTTTATATATCGCTTCGCCGGGAGGCATATCGAACATGAACCGAATCGAGAACAAGACCGCTCCTACGAATTCGATCGTCAGGGCATAAAGTACCACCTTGCGCACCAACCGAATAATTCCCTCAATGCTCGTCTGGTTGAACGCTTCTTGCAAGACGAGACGTTCCTTCAGGGAAATTCGGCGTTTAAGCATAATTGCGAACAACGTTGCCATCGTCATGAAACCTAGACCGCCTATTTGTATCATAATCATAATGATAATTTGACCGGCTGTAGACCAGTATGTACCGGTATCGACAACGACCAGTCCCGTGACGCAAGTCGCCGATGTCGCCGTGAACAGTGCATCGATGTATCGAGGAGCTTCCTCGTTAACACGCGAGAAGGGCAGCATGAGGAGACCTGATCCAAGCAAGATAATCGTGGCGAAACCGAGAACAAGAATTCTCGGAGGCGACGCTGCGACTTTACGAAACCAATTGGCTAACACTATTCCTTCCCCCCTTAACCGATAATAATTTTTCCTTCCGCATGCCGATAGAGCACACGCCCCGGCTTAGGGCCGAGCGCATAAGTCAAAGTCAAAGGCCCCAAGCGGCCGATGAACATGAGGAAAATAATCGTGAATTTTCCCGGGGTGGACAATTCCCCGGTAAGGCCCATCGTTAGGCCCACCGTCCCGAACGCAGAAGTCGCTTCGAACAGAATCTTCAGGAAAGCCGCATCCTCCGTTGTCGATAGCACTATCGTCCCCAGCATGACGATTCCAATACAGAATAAAGTTACCGTAACCGCTTTGTATACCCGTTCCTGTGCGAGCCGTAGACGAAACAAGACGACATCATCTTTCCCCCGGATCATCGCCAGCACCGCGGCGACAAGGACAGCGAACGTTGTCGTTTTAATTCCACCGCCTGTGGATCCTGGGGATGCACCTATAAACATCAAGATAATAATGAAAAACTGCGTCGCTTGGCGAAATTCTAATATATCGACGGTTGTAACGCCGCTTGAACGGGTCGTGACCGATTGAAACAATGAAGAAAGCATTTTCTCCCCGAAGCCGCTGCTGCCGATTGACCGGGAATTCGTATATTCAAATATGAAAATGATTAATGCCCCTGTTACTATCAAAGCCGCACTTACCAAGAGCACAACCTTAGTATGCAAGGAAAACCGTAGTTTCTTGCGAATATCGAATAAATCCGCAAGCACGACGAAGCCGAAGCCTCCCAGAATGATGAGTGCTATCGACACGACATTCATGTATAGATTCGTTGAGTAGCTGGAAAAGCTGCTAAAATCTCCCGACAGATCAAACCCGGCATTATTAAAGATGGAAATGGCGTGGAATACTCCGTGATACAGCGCTTTACCGAATGGCATATCGAACATGAAGCGGGCGGTATACAGAATCGTACCAACCGTTTCCAAAGCCAAGGCGTAGAGGATTACTTTCCTGACTAGCCTGACAAGCCCCTCGATGCTGCCTTGGTTAAGGGATTCTTGAAGAATCAACCGTTCCTTTAACGATATCCGCCTTCTTAGAATAAGAGCGAATAACGTCGCCATCGTCATGAAGCCAATTCCGCCAATTTGAATAAGGAGCAGTATAACCCAATGTCCAAAGGTGGAAAAATAAGATCCCGTATCGAATAGGACTAACCCGGTGACGCATGCGGCGGAAGTCGCGGTGAATAAGGCGTCAATAAAGGACATAGGTTGCCCGCTAATCGAAGCGACGGGCAACCTCAATAACATGGCGCCTGCGAAGATAATGAACCCAAACCCCATCAGCAGCGTCCTTGGGGGTGATGCGCTGAACCATCGTACTGTTGTTCTGAACAAGGAGGTCACCTCTTACCGATATTCACGCAACAAAAAAAGCACTGGAACTCCAGTGCTTCACGTTCGCACAGTAGTCCTGTTCGTATGCAGCCTACGAGGTTAGCTGTCGGGTTCGGGCTCGAACAGGCTGCCCTATCCACCGCGCGGATACGCGGTTGGAATTCACCCCGGAATCTCCGAATACAATAACTTGTACCGGTGACGAGTTGGTTCCCCCGTTTTCACGTTAAAGAAATTCGGCTGGACGTTAAGATCATTAAAGACGTACCATCGAATTATATTCTTTCTGCGTAAGGGGGACAACACCAAAATGGGGGCAAACCGACTCATTTGAACGATTTTACGTATAGCTTCCCCAGAGATAAGCCCTCGGACAATGATTATCGTTCCCTTTTCTTTCATTTTCATCGAAAATGAGAGATACTTGATGAAAATTAGTGCAGCTAATAGATTAAACCCACTGTATGCGTTTACTTGAGCTTGTATTGTATGAGGAGAGATGAATTTTGAATCGTTTAGTACCCTTTCAGCAGGATAGACGCTGGTTATGGACAGCTATCGTTGGCTTGTTGCTATTCCTGTTCGTGCAAGTATTCCCCGTTACAGGTCAATTGTTTGCTACGGACATTCATCCGGTCATGACGCGATCGGATGCCGGGAATAAAGCTCTTGAATGGGCGGCAGCCAGATTCGGAATTCAATCCGATAAAGTGGAGAAAACGACCGTCACGCATTTATCGGACAGCGATACTGTAGGTTATTTTTCCAAATACGAGCTTCTAAAAACATACGAAAAGCGATGGTCGACTGCCACGCCGACGGATGTTTATGCTGTCGAACTGCATTTGCTCGGCGGAACCGGCACATTGCTGCTTTCCCTGCATATGGAGACGGGGGCGTTGGTCGCGTGGCAACACCGTGGCGATGCGGACGCCGCTCTCGCGAATTCCGCCGCAGAGGGGCTTGAGAAGGATGAGTTCGCCGCCTACGCGCTTGAATACGCCGGATTTTGGGGGATTAATCCGGGAGACTGGGAGTGGGTTCCTTCCGGGGATGAGGACGGGAGCGTTAAGTTCATATCCCGGGAAGCCAGTCTCGGCGATGCCCGTTTGTGGCTGAAGGTCGCCGTTCCGGAAGGGTTTAGCGTGTTAGACTCCACCTTCCCTCCGATTGCCGGAGGATCCGTTACTTACGGGGTGGATTTACCCGATTCCTTCACTTCCTATATGGAAAATCAGACAAGCTTGTCGTCCAAATTATCCATTTACGGTTTTATAATCCCTCAGATTATCCTGTTTATCATCGCGATCGTATACGCCGGCACGCATGGCGGCCATACATCCTATCGCCGGGGGATTTTCCTCTCCGTTTTGTTTTTCATCCTGTACGCGGGTATTACGTTTAATATGATTCCGGGATTAAGGGCGGGAACCTGGGAAGCGGGGGCCGGTATGGGGGATGGCATGAATAATGCCCTAATCGTCATCAGCCTCGTAACTTATGCCGCAATGGCCCTCCTCACTTATTTCTCGGCGGTCGCCGGCGACGGCCTTTGGAAGTCAATGGGACGTTCGCTTTGGCCGAGATGGAGAGAGTCCGACTATGGGGCAATCGTGCTGCGAAGCGTGAGGGAAGGCTACTTCCTGGCCTTTATTTTACTCGGAGCGCAATCCGTAATCCTTCTTGTTTTGGAGAAATCAGTGGGCTCTTTCGCATCGTCGGATTCAACGCAGTCCATGTACAATATGACCATTCCGTGGGTTCTCCCCTTGCTCGCATGGTGCGCGGGTATATCGGAGGAGCTTCAAAGCCGCTTGCTTGGAATCGGCCTTTTCCGGAACTGGTTCGTGGGAGGAACGCGCAAATTGCTGCGTCGTGAGCCTTCGCGCAGAACGACGATTGTACTTACGACCGCCGCCATGTTTCCGCCAGGCCTTTTGTGGGCAATGGGCCACGTCGGATATGCGATCTATCCGGTATATACGCGACTTATCGAACTCGTGTTGATGTCCTTTCTGTTCGGCTGGTTTATGCTGCGTTTCGGCATCATCACCGTTATCTTCGCCCATGTCACGTTAGACGCTATGCTGATGGGCATGCAGATGATGTTCGACGGGCTCCCTGGAGATTACATCGGCGGGGTGTTCAGCCTGTTCATGCCGGGTTTGGTAGGGGTTATCATCTGGTGGCTTCACGGTGCGATGCGCGGGAGGCGCAAACCCGCAACCACATAGGCATCTATACGAATGAAGCAAATAGATCATCCCTATTCCGCATTCAAAGTCTCGATGATGCGTTGTGCCAGCGCTTCGCCGATGGATACAGCCTTGAAGTCGTCAACCGACGCGTCCTTGATCGCCTTCAAAGAGCCGAAGTGACTGAGCAGCTGCTTTCGCCTCTTCTCGCCGATTCCGGGAATCGCATCAAGCCTGGAGGCGACCATCGATTTGGCCCGCTTCTCCCGATGAAAAGTAATCGCGAAGCGGTGGACCTCGTCCTGGATGCGCTGCAGCAAATAAAACTCCTGGCTATCGCGCGGTAAGGGAACGACTTCCGGCGGATCGCCTACGAGCAGCTGTGCCGTGCGATGCTTAGCGTCTTTGGCCAAGCCGCACACCGGAATATCCAAACCGAGTTCATTGACCAGTACGTCCAAAACTGAAGCGATATGGCCTTTGCCTCCATCCACTACGATCAAATCGGGCAGCGGCAGCCCTTCCTTAAGTACCCGTTCATATCGACGTCGTACAACTTCCCGCATCGTCTCGTAATCGTCCGGGCCTTGCACGGTTTTGACGTTATATTTACGGTATTCCTTCTTATCGGGCTTGCCGTTAGTGAATACGATCATGGCGGATACGGGCGAAGCCCCTTGCATGTTCGAGTTGTCGAACGCTTCGATGCGGTTCGCGGTTGGAATGCCGATCCACTCGGCTAATCCCTCGACAGCCTTCACGCTGCGGGTCTCATCTCGCTCGATCAGGCGGAACTTCTCCTCCAGCGCTACGCGCGAATTATCGCAAGCCATCGCTACGAGCTGGCGCTTCGAGCCTCTCCGAGGTACCGCGACTTTGATTTTCAACCAGCGGCGCAACGATTCTCCGACTTCGGCCGCTTCCCCTTCTTCGACGACGTCCGTCTCGTCGTTGTACGTCGCTTTCTCTTCCGCGATAATCGCGGCCTCTGCGTTTCCTGCCGCTACCGGCTGCTCTCCTCCCGCTTCCGGCGGCGCCGGCAACAGCATTTCGCGGGGAAGCGCGGGATTGTCGCTGTAATACTGGGTAACATAACTAAGAAAATCCTCATAGGCCTCTCCATAGTATGGAAATACCGATACGTGCCGCTGGATCATTTTCCCCTGCCGCATGTACAGGATTTGCACGCACATCCAGCCTTTATCGACCGAGTAGCCAAACACGTCGCGGTCCATCGCATCGGCCATATTGATCGTTTGCTTCTCCATGAGAGCTTCGATGGAAATGATCTGGTCGCGATATTCCCTTGCCCGTTCGAACTCCAGCCCCTCGGCCGCGACTTCCATTTTACGTTTAAGATCCCGTTTGATTTCCGCATGGCCGCCGTTCAAGAACCGGGAAATCTCGCCGATCATCTCGTCGTAAACGGACTGATCCACAGGATACTCGCAAGGCGCCACGCATTGGCCTAAGTGATAATACAGGCATACCTTATCCGGCAGCGTATTGCACTTGCGCAGCGGGTACAGCCTGTCGAGAAGTTTCTTTGTTTCTTGGGCAGCATAGGCGTTAGGATAAGGACCGAAGTATTTCCCTTTGTCTTTGACGATGCGCCTTGTCACTTCAAGGCGAGGATGTGCTTCGTGAGTGATTTTCAGATAGGGGAAAGACTTGTCGTCCTTCAATAGCACGTTGTAACGGGGATAGTGCTCCTTGATCAGATTACATTCAAGAATCAGCGATTCGGTATTGCTTGCGGTGACTATATATTCAAAGTCCCGAATTTCCGAGACCAGCTTCTGAGTCTTTCCGTCGTGGCTTCCGTTAAAATAAGAACGCACGCGGTTTTTAAGCACTTTGGCTTTCCCTACGTAAATGATTTTGCCCTGATCGTTCTTCATCAGGTAACAGCCCGGTTGATCCGGGAGCAGCGCTAGCTTGTGGCGAATATTTTCCATCGCTTTATCGCGATCGGCGAATGGAGTTAACGTGTCCATGGAGGGCACCTCCTATAATAAGGCATCGATGGGTGAGAACACCCGTTCCTTCCATTGTAGCACATCAGAGGGAGAAGTCGCTCGGTCCTTTTATACAACAATACACTTGGTTGTCGCAAACTTGTCACCGGAGGGCATGCAGGAATGCTTTACAACAAAAAGCGATGTTGGTTATACTAGAGGTATCGAATGTGTCAGGAGGCTTCCCATGGAAAACGTAAGAGATCCCCGCCAGCACATCAACGAAGAGCCGCGCGACGATTTTATGGATACGGCAATCGGCTTCGGAGCCATGTTCGGCTTCATGTTCGTTGTATTCACTGTAGCGGTTGTCGTTAAATTTATTATTTCTTAATGCACTTACCGTCGTTCACGGAAAAACGCATCTTGAAGCCTTCTCCGAAGGCGGTCAAGATGCGTTTTTTATTCGGAGCCTATGATTCATTCTGCTCCCGCTGTTTGCCAGCGCGAATGGAAGCATCGTCATAACGTCTGCGTTCCTTGCGCTCGATCTGCACGATTCTGCCATCGTGTACAACGATATTAACCTCGCCGTACTCCAATCCATTGACCTGCTCGGCAATGCGGCTGAGCCAACGTTCGTCTACTTCCACCGGTTTCCCCATTCTTTTCCCTCCCGATCTCGTTCTGTCATCCATCTCAGTGTTCATCTTGGCTCATGCGGCTTTCCAATAATGATTTGACTACAAGGGTAATGACAGCCAATAGCATCAATAAGGAAGCGACCGCGAAAGCCGCGCTGAACTGGTACTCGTTGTACACGATTTCGATATGCAGCGGCAAGGTGTTGGTCTCACCCCGAATATGGCCGGAGACAACGGATACCGCTCCGAATTCCCCCATCGCGCGCGCATTGCAGAGAATCATGCCGTATAGGAGCCCCCACTTGATATTAGGCAACGTAACCTTGAAGAACACGCGCCATCCGCGAGCGCCTAAGCTTACGGCCGCTTCTTCATCCTGCACGCCCTGCGCCTCCATAAGCGGAATGAGCTCTCTTGCTATGAAAGGAAAGGTAACGAACATCGTAGCAAGCACGATACCTGGCATCGCGAAAATAATATCGATGTCGTGCTTATCTAACCAAGGCCCCAAGAAACCTTGTGCACCGAACAACAGAACATAGATGAGTCCGCTCACGACGGGAGATACCGCGAACGGGAGGTCGATCAACGTAACGAGCAAGTTTTTGCCCCGAAATTTGAATTTCGTTATTGCCCATGCAGCCGCGACTCCGAAAATCGTATTCAGCGGTACTGCCAATGCTGCGGTTATTAAAGTCAATTTCAATGCGGCCATCGCATCCGGATCAGTAAGCGCGGACACGTAAGATTCCCAGCCTTTGCGGAACGATTCGGCGATAACGGATATCATGGGAAGAATAACGATTAGTCCCAAAAACAGGAGAGCGATTGCGATCAGCGTCCAACGTACCGCGCTGGATTCCGTCAGGTGAGGTCTCGCCGGCCGGCTTTTCCCCGAACGGGGATTGGTCACGATTCCTGCCATATCGGTCAACCTCCTTTGACGGTGCGAAGGCGGCGGTTGCTCCACCTTTGCAATATATTGATCATGAGCAGCAGCACGAACGAGATAAGGAGCAGAACGACCGCTATGGCAGCCGCTTCGCTGTATTCGTATTGCTCAAGCTTAGTAATGATGAGCAAAGGTGCGATCTCGGTTTTCATCGGCATATTGCCGGAGATGAACACGACCGAACCGTATTCTCCGATTCCTCGGGCGAATGCCAACGCGAAACCCGTCAATAACGGCGGAATCAAATCCGGCAAAATGATCTTGAAGAAGGTTCTCGCACGGTACGAGCCAAGCAGTACTGCCGCTTCTTCCATATCGGATTCCATGTCCTGCAAGATCGGTTGAACCGTCCTTACGACGAATGGAATTCCGATAAAGATAAGGGCAAGCGTAATTCCGATCGGGGTATACGCTACCTTGATTCCTAGCGGTTCCAGTAGGGATCCTACCCAACCTTTGGGCGCGTAGATGGTCGTTAACGCTATGCCCGCAACGGCCGTCGGCAACGCGAAGGGCAAATCGATCAAGCCGTCGACAATCCGTTTCCCCGGGAAACGGTACCGAACGAGTACCCATGCTAACAATAGGCCGAATGCCAGATTGACTAACGCCGCGTAGAAAGCTGTCAGTAAGCTCAGCTTATAGGAGGCAACGACCCGGGGATCGGATACGGTATCCCACCACTCCGAGGGAGAAAGGTTAGCCGACTTGATCGCAAGCGCGGCTAACGGAATCAGCACGATCAAGCTTAAGTACAGCACGGAAAATCCCAAAGCGATCGATAACCCCGGCAATACTCGGTCTTTCTTTCGACGAAGTAATGTCATGTACCTGCCTTAACTCCTCTGCCGGCCCTTGTTAGGAACCCGGCGTGTAAATTTGATCGAACGTTCCGCCATCCGCGAAATGTTTGGCTTGCGCTTCTTTCCAGCCGCCGAAATCTTGGTCGATCGTAAGCAAATTCAATTCGCCGAATTGATCTTTGTACTTATCCGCCACGGCTTGGAGACGCGGACGGTAGAAGTTTTTCGCCGCGATTTCCTGCCCTTGCTCGGTGTACAAATACTTAAGGTACTCTTCCGCCGCGGCGCGAGTTCCCTTCTTGTCGACGTTCTTGTCAACGATCGCGACCGGCGGCTCAGCCAAGATGCTGATAGATGGCGTTACGATCTCGTAATCGTCGCCGTATTCCTTCAATGCTAGGTAGGCTTCGTTCTCCCATGCCAGCAGTACGTCGCCGATTCCTTTTTCCACGAACGTCGTCGTCGATCCGCGTGCTCCCGTATCCAGTACGGGTACGTTCTGGAACAGCTTCTTCAAGAACTCCAGCGTTTGCCGCTCATCGTATCCGAGGGTCTTGGTCGCATACCCCCATGCCGCCAGGTAATTCCAACGGGCGCCGCCCGAGGTTTTCGGATTTGGAGTAACGACTTCCGTATCTTCTTTGATCAAATCTCCCCAATCCTTGATTCCTTTCGGATTGCCTTTGCGAACGAGGAATACGATCGTTGATGTATAGGGCGTGCTGTTCTGTTCAAAAGCTTGCTGCCATTCCGCTTTTAATAGACCCTTCTCGGCGATAGCATCGATATCATATCCCAGCGCCAGCGTGACGACATCCGCTTCCAAGCCGTCTATGACCGCGCGGCCTTGTTTGCCGGAACCGCCATGGGATTGCTTGATCGTAATCGTGCCGCCGGTTTTTCCTTTCCAGTATTCCGCGAAGCTTTTATTGAATTCTTCGTAGAGTTCGCGAGTCGGATCGTAAGAGACGTTCAATAGTTCAATCGGATTCGGAACTTTGCCGGTTTCGCTGGCGGTCGCGCTCGAACTTGGACTTTCACTTGCTGGTTGTGATGACGTTGAAGGTTCGTTACTGTTATTCTTCGAACCGCATCCGGAAAGAACGGTTAGGATTAGAGCAGCAATAATTACCCAACGGAGGTTTTTAATTGTTTTCATTTCCATGCACCCCTCTAACGATTTGATTGTTTGTAGGAGAATTTTCACATGACTCCGGTTGTCCAGTCGCCTAATACCACACAATTCCTACCCATTTAGTTGGTATTGGGCAATAATAACAGTCGTCCTTGCCTATTGTCAATAAGTGCTATAAAAATAATTTATAAATAAAAAAAACGCCCCCTGAAGAGGCGGTAATTCGAAGATTAAATTAATAATTGCTTGAACCCCGATGATTCCGGCCCCGGACGTGTACGACATCAACGAAAGGACGAACGCGATCCATTAGTCGCTGACCCTTATGCATTTCCTCGCCTTCTTTGTGAGTAAAGCTGAAATGCCTCTCTAGGTCGTCCAAATCATGATTAGAGGTGTAAAATGTCGGCTTGCGATTCATTCGATGATTCAGAATGGCGCCGAGCACATGATCCCTTACCCAAGGGCTCAAATTTTCCGCACCGATGTCGTCGAACACGAGAAGGTCCGCGTCTTTCATAAGCGTTATCGTTTCTTTCAGCTTTTGCGGCTCGAACATGAGCGCTTTCGCATCTTCCACGAACTCCGGCATATACACGATCACGCCCGAGTAGCCTTCTTTAGCCAGCTTCTGAAGCAAATATCCCGCTAAATAGGTTTTCCCGGTACCGAAGTCGCCTTTTAAGTATAAGCCTTGCTTCTGTAGGCCTTGGTTTATGGTAGTACGGACATAATTCTGCAATTGATTGACTGCCAGAGACCGGTTTGCATCCAATTGGATCATTTCCGCCTCGTCGTATTGCTCGCCAAAGACAGCCTCATCGATATAGAAACTCGTGATTCTCCGTCGTATTTGCTGCTGTTGTTCATTGGCTGTCCATTTGGAACATGCCGTTTTATAGTCGTTTAGTTGCAACCGTCCATTCGCTTGAACACAATTAATTCCGGTAGAATGACCTTGCATGTCGTTCGGGCATAAGGCTAGTCCGGGACATTCCTTACAATTTCGATACTCCGTGGTCATCTGATATAACCGATTTAAGTTAATCCGCAATACCGACTCATCCAGCTCGGGATAACGGGAACGCAATATCTGAACCAGAGGGTCATTCAATACTTGCCTTGCGATCCGTTCTGCATCTACCATACCTTCAATAGGAGGCATGCGGCGTAGTGCCTCTCCCAAAGATTCCATGTCCCGTCCTCCTCTTGGTTGAATATATCGGATGCATCGCCCGATTTATGCTAGTTTTTACCCTTAAGCTCTCTTGCCAACTCCAACATTTTCTCCATCTCTTCAGGAGATACCTCTTCTACCGGCCCCGTATCCTTAACGACCGACATCGCAGGCTTACGGCGCGCGTTCCGCCCTTGCGCTGCGGCAACGCTCCCGTTCTCGCGGCCCGGTTCCTCCCCGCGGCGCTTGCGCTCTATCGCGGCATTCAGCTTCTCCTGCTCCCTAATATACATCGCGGCTTTATCCAGCGTATCGATCCCTTTGGCTAGCATATTGGACGCTATGGAATCAATGAAAGACTTCGTCAGACGCTGCGCATGGCCCATGCTGAACACATAATGGATGAGGATGTTGATGACCGGCTCGGGAAGCTTGTAATTCAGGTCTATCCGTTCGAACATTCGAATAAAGGGATCCGGCACGGCGCCTGGAAAATAACGCTCGAGCATCCGGGTATAAGGCTCCCGCAGCAGCATTTCATTATAGCGCTGAACAGTCACGTCGGCCTGGAATCGCTCCGGTATGTCTAGCTGGATCGAGCTTGTCTCCGTCCGGGCCGCCTCCGCTCCTTGCCGTTCCTCCCCGCGGGCAAGAAACCTTTCTCTTTCCTCTTCCCGCTTACGATCTTGGCGATAGATCAGATTCGCCCTCGCCTGAAGCTCGTCCCAGAGCAGCATACCGTCGCTATGGAAAATACCGTCCTCGTCTAGCAATCGGCAAATTTCCGGCACTTCCAAATTAAATTTATAGGCCAAATAATTCAGTTGCGCCATCAATTCCGGTGACCGGTTGAGCCGCTCAACGAACCCGCGGTTGGCAGATCCGCGCGGAAACCGCAGCATCATCTCGCCGTGGCGAATTCGTTCCTGCGGCTGGAATGAAGGCGTACGTTCCTTCGCTGTCGCGCTTTCCGCCCATCCTGTTTCCAGCTCCGGATCCACCGCTCCCGCGCCTATGCGGAACATTTCATAGAAAGGCACCGTAGCCTCTTCCCGATTGACGAACCGCGTAAGCTCGGCCGGGGGCCCCGTATTAAATCCTTCCCGTAACTCTAGCAAAGCGCTCTTGCCGACTTTATCCCTAAGAAGCAAAGTCAAATGAAAATTGGAGAAAAACTCGACCGGACTAAGCGGTCGTTGCAACACGTATTCGTAAAGGGATTCCTCCGTCAGAGGATTATGATTGCGATACACCTGCAGCAGCCCCACGGCTTCTAACCTTGAAGCTGCTTCGACGGCTACTTGGCGTCCCGATGCATTCAGTTCCAAACCGAGCCCAAGGAATAGTCCGCGCTGCGGTTCCGGCGAAGAAGATCCAGCCATATCTTCTGCGAGTTGATGATAGAGAAGCTGATAGAAGGCGGCAGAAACCGCTCCTACCATCGGTTGATAGAGGGAGATGAACACTTTGCGATCCAACCCGCTCAGGGCAAAGTCACGACTCGTGAAGTAACGATGGTTTTCCGAAAATTCCATAATATTCGACACACGCATAGCGGGATCGACAACTCTTTTCGCTTGAAGAATGATTGTTCTATCAAAGATAAGCCGAGAGGACTCCCACTTGTACAAGTCGTGAGGTGAATCGGCCCATCTTAGTGCTACAAAAAAGTTTGATTATGCGAAAAAATATGTTAATCTCAATATAGGAACATATGTTCCTTGACAACTGAACATATGGGGTTGTAGCAGGTACACCTTGGCTCTGCTACATAAAATGTTCAAGCCACCGAAAGAGCCGAATAGGCATTGATGATTCATACGAATCATGATGTAGGCTCAAAGTAGTCCCAAAGGCATGACCGATGGGATAGAGGGGTTGGGTGTTAAAATACACACCACTGTGTCAACTCCGCTGACGTTAAGCGTCTAAAGTAGACGATACGTTAGAAACTCCCACTTCAACAGCGTCAGCTGTAAGTGGGGGAGTATTCATTGCAACTGATTAATGTCATGTATAATGGTTGCTAACACCATTGGCATGGACTATCAGAATGTATAAGTTTTTATTCCCTTATACACATCTGATAGCACGATACAAACGTATTCTGCCGTCCAAGTGCAACAATCGGTGCGGCGCTTTGCGCTCGCAGGATTGTTGTCACCATGGACAGCGAAGCCGTTTTACTTGGAGGGAATACTTTGGCGCAGCTGTACTTTAAATACGGTACGATGAACAGCGGGAAATCATTTGAAATCATTAAGGTTGCACACAATTATGAAGAACAAGGAAAACCCGTTCTGATCTATACTCCCGCAATCGATACGAGAAACGGCTCGGATCAGGTTGGCTCAAGAGCCGGCTTTACCCGTCCGGCGATTGCCGTTGACGACAATACGGATTTGTATGAGTCCGTGAAAACGCAGCTTTCGGAGTCCGGCCGATTCTTCTGCGTTCTCGTGGATGAAGCGCAGTGGTTGAAAAAGCACCATATCGTGGAATTGGCCCGCGTTGTCGATGAACTGAACGTACCGGTAATGGCATTCGGATTGAAAAACGATTTTCAGAACGAATTGTTCGAAGGCAGTTATAACTTGCTAGTGTACGCGGATAAAATCGAAGAAATCAAAACGATTTGCTGGTATTGCGACCGTAAAGCCACGATGGTCATTCGATTCAAAGACGGCATCCCCGTTAACGAAGGCGAACAAATCCAAGTCGGCGGCAGCGAAGATTACAAACCGGTTTGCCGGCGTTGTTACAATCGCGCTTTCACACAGGCATAACTCCTGACCGTCGATATGAACAGTCCTGATGATGGATTTCACATTATCGGGCTTTTTTGATTTATAAAGACACTTATACAAAAGTTGTGTAAAATAAAGCTCGGTCGATCAATGGGTATATATTCGGAAGAAGGGACGATGTCACTTGCGGAAAATTTTGATTTATATATCGTCTATCGGTTGTTTGATCATCGTATATTATACCTTTTCCTATTCGATTAGAGTTCTAAATGCCGATCTAATCCCACCTAAAGGATACGATGTGCCGCAAACCGGCTTTCGGCTTGTTCTGATTACGAAAGAATTAGACACACCATTTTGGGATAAGGTGAAGCTCGGAGCGCTGGCTTCAGCAGCGAGGAATAATGTTAGTATTGAAGTGTGGGGCAGCTACGGGTTGAACGAAAGGGATTTTCTGAAAAATATGGAGATTGCGATCGCTTCGAAGGTCGATGGGATTATTGTACAGGGTTGGGATACGTCGGATTTCAATCAGTTAGCGAAGTATAAAGCGACAGAGAACGGGATTCCCATCATTACGGTGGCCAACGATGTGCCGATCAGCGAAAGCTTGCGTAAAACCTATGTCGGTTCGAACCATTACGAGGCAGGACAAATGATCGCTCGCCAGCTCCTATCCGATATGGGGTTCGCGGGCGAAGTGATCCTGATGACCGAAGATCGGCAGGAGGAATTTCAACGTGAACGGTTAAATGGAATTCTTGACGTGCTTCAGAGCTACCCTAACATTCATACAGAGATCGTTGCCTCGGGAAATACGAGGGAGCAGGTGGTGAAAGCAACCAATGAAGTGATGAACAGGATTCCCGAAGTAGATGCCTTCATCACAACAACTGCAAATAATGCAAGCGCTATCATTCAAGAAATCGAAAAACGTACACAGGTAGAGAATTATTATATTTATTCCTTCGATGACAGCCCTGAAACGCAAAATCTGGTTCAACAAGGAAAAATAGATGCCATTATTGCGCAGTCACCTGAAATCATGGGAGAGCAAAGTGTAGATTTAATGGTTCAATGGCTCAAGGGAGAACAGCTTCCATTGAACTCTGAGGGATATTATACGGATATTCGTGTGCTGAAGGCGGAGGAAATCCGATGAATAGCATTCAGAAGAAAATTCTCACCTTGTCTGCGATCGTTTTATTCAGCATGGTGGTCATATGGGTCGTTCTAACCTACTATAATCAAAAAACGCAGGAGCAATATAATCAAATTCTCCAGAGATATCTCCGGATGAATGAAGTGACTGATCTCAGTCAACAAACGGTCACAGCTCTTAACAACTACTTGCAGTCTCCCTCCTCGAGTAAGCTTAGCGAATTAAATGAAAGCAAAATAAGGGTATTGGATGCCAAACGTAAAATCGCAGATTTGAAAAACGAGCAGAACAATTTTACATTGACCAATTATATGAACATGATCGATAGCTTAGTGGAAGCAACGGATTTATCCTTAAATTTCTATGCACAGAAGAACAATGAATTAGCGGAAAAACGATTTGCTGATGCGACCAGCATTGCGAAATATATAGCAGAGACAACACTTACACTCATAGATAAAGAGTTGAATACGTACGACGAGTTTTATCGCGGGATCATTAAACAATCCGCAGAGCTGAAGAAACTGGGATTTCTGATTCTAGGATTTATTTCTCTTATTCTTGTATTATTTGCTTATTGGTTCTCCCTCAGCATTACCCGGCCGATCCAGAAGTTGACTTTCGCGGCGAGGGAACTAGCTAGGGGACGATTTGATCAGCAGATCGAGGTTCAATCCAACGATGAGATTTCGTTCCTCGCCAAGACATTTGACCGGATGCGGGGTAATATCAACAATCTGATTTCTGAGATTCAACACAATGCACAGCTGGAGAGCGAATTGCAAAAAAATAGGCTGCTCCTGAAGGAAACCCAGCTTCGGAGTCTCCAGAGCCAGATTAACCCGCACTTTCTGTTTAATACACTGGATACTCTCTCCAAAAAGGCGTATTTGGAAGGTGCAGCAGAGACGAGCGATTTAATTGTGAACGTAGCCGGCTTGCTCCGATACAACTTGCGGAATTTGGATCGAGCGGTTACGCTTCAAGACGAGATGGTCGTGGTGCTGCAGTATATGGAAATTCAAAAGACGCGATTTACCGATCGCTTGAGATTTGTTCTAGAGGTTGATGAAAGCTGCCTGTCTATTCAAATTCCTAGCTTAACGCTTCAACCGATTATCGAGAACGCGGTCATTCATGCGGTAGAGCCTCAGGAAGAGGGCGGTACGATTGTTTTTCGCGTATTGAAGCATGAAGAGCACATCCAGGTGGAGATAGAAGATAATGGCGTCGGGATTTCAGCTGAAAAGATAAATCAGATATTGATAGATGATGCCGAACAAATAAAAGACAAAGGTCACTCAACTGGAATTGGCTTCAGCAATGTTGTTCGTAGACTGAGGTTGTTTTATGGCAGAGAAGATGTTATCAACATTATCAGTGCACCCGATAAAGGCATGAAAGTGATCATACAGCTTCCGAATGCAGGGAGGATTGAATAGAAGAATGAAGATTTTAATCGTGGATGATGAGCAGGTTGAACGAGAGGGTCTTGAGGCAATTTTACGGAACGGATTTCCAGAGCTTACAGTCCACAAAGCGAAGAATGGGATGAAAGCGATACAAGCGGTCCATGAAGAGTTGCCCGATCTGATCTTAATGGATATCAAGATGCCTGGCATGAATGGTCTTGAAGCAGTTGAGCAGATTATCTCCTGTTATCCTCACATTAAATTTATTATGGTTACAGCTTATGATATGTTCGAATTTGCAAGAAAAGCGTTAAAGCTGGGTGTGGTCGATTATTTACTCAAGCCGAGTAAAGCAAGCGAAATCATAGAGACAGTCGGCCGAGTGCTTAGACAAATCGAGGAAGAACGAAGCGAGTTGGAAGTGAGAAGGCTTGATAGAGAGACGCTGAAAAGAATGATGCCAATCGTTGAATCGGATGTTGTTACGCAGCTCTTATACGACCATGTACATGAAGTTCACCTGGACGAGATGTTAGGGGTGCTGGGTGGAGATACAACAAGAGAAGCGTATGTGATGTTGCTTGTATTAGGGAAATCGATATCGCTCGACTTATTCTATATCGCACTGAAAGAGAAGATGAGACAATTGCAAAGCGGGTGGGTCGGCGCCATGTCCGGGCATCAGATCCCGCTGATCGCCTTCCGGGAGAATGGGAAATCCTATCGTTCCGGGGCCGCCTCGCTGGTTCAACAATTGTTAACGCTGCAAGAAAAGGTGCCGGGTACCGTATGTTTTGTAGGCATCGGTAATCCTTACGATTCGCTCAATCAAATTCGACTGTCCTATCAGGAAGCGCTTATTTCCTCTGCTGATACCTCGCTGCCATCCAAATATCGTTTCTATACGGATTTGCCGGCATTAATCGATCGGAAGAGCGATTATCCGGCTCAGCAACTGGAGAAACAGCTTGTGGAGCAAATTCGCTTAGGTCAATGGGAACAAGTCCGGTACACCGTGATGGAGTTCATTCAGTATTACGAGAATGTTGGAGCGAGTATCGTTGAAGCCCAGCAGAGGGGGATGGAGGCGCTGTGGATCATTTCTAGAGTGCTTCTCGAGGTGGGAGTAGAATTGGATAAGCCGTTGTTCTCCTTTCAAGCACAGGATTATCGGCAGCTAAAATCAGAAATCGACTTATTGCTGAATAAACAAATTACAACGATCACTGCACATCAGGAGCGGCTTGAGCCGGATGTCGTTCAGCAAATTAAACATTATATAATCCTGCATTCTCAAGAGGATATTTCACTTGAGATGATTGCCAAGAAATTCGATTTAAGCCCCTACCATATCAGTAAGGTGTTTAAGGAGCAGTTAGGAATCAACTATATCGATTTTTTGACAGAATGCCGTATTCAAAGGGCGAAATCCCTTATGAGCGATCCGGAATTATCGCTGAAGGAAATCTCCTTCGAGGTGGGCTACAACGATCCGAATTATTTCAGTAAAGTATTCAAAAAAAGCTGCGGTTTTGCCCCTACGGATTATCGCAAGGCGATGTTAAGCAAAAAAATATAGGAAAGAACAAAAAGTGACAGATGAATCTGCCGCTTTTTGTTTTTCCAGCGTGCTATACTTTCCTAAACTTTGAAAGGGCTTTCATTCAAGAGGGCGGGGGAGAGGTACGATGAAAGTTTCTACAAGATTGCTGCTTGGCTTCGGTATCATTTGTTTTTTTCTAATCGGTCTTGGGGTCTTCTCGCTAACAACGATGAGGAACGTGAATGTTCAGACGGAACAAATAATTAACAATTGGATGCCTGCCGTCTCCAAGGCGCATCAGATCAAGACGGAGGCTAATCGGATCTATCAGCTGCAAGGAAAATTCATTCTCGATAACGGGAAAACAAGCTTGGAAGAAGAGATAACGGAGAAAAGAAGGACCTTGAAATTGTTAGTGGAGGAATACCTAGCCCAATCGATTTCGGTCAAGGGTAAAGATGCAGCCAACCGGTTTTTCATTGATTACGAGGGGGGCGAAGCTAACGATAAGCAGATCGTAGAGCAAGCCAAATCGGGTAATGTCAAAGGAGCTTTACTGCTATATGAGGGAGTTGCAGCTAGACTGTTCGAGGATATCGATAGAGATTTAAGCGAATTAATAGCGATCAGTGAAGCGGAAGCTAGCGATGCAGGTCAATTGAACCAGAAGCAATACGACCGGGGATATCAAATCATCATAGCGGCTATGGGGGTCATCGTACTCCTTGCAATTGGATTATCCCTCTGGACGATCCGCTCGATCCTATTTCCGATTCGCCAAATCAACAAAATCCTAGAGGGTTTGGCTGGAGCCCAGGGCGATCTTACTAAGAGGATTCATATTCAATCCGGTGATGAGATCGAAGTTATGGCCCGAAACATGAATCAAGTATTAGAAACAGTGGAAACAATGGTCATGCACATTAGGATTTCAACGGTGGAAGTAGCATCGTCCTCCATGCGAATAGAAGATAACTGCAGCCAGCTCGCCCATGCGACCGAGGAAATATCTGAAGCGGTAACCGGTCTTAGTGAAAAGTCTATGGAGCAAGCTGAGAAGACGCAGGCTATACGGCAATTGGTGCAAGAGTATTTGGACAAGCTCGGTAAGATGGCGGACAAGGCTCAAGAAACTTATGAATTGGCACGAAATGCCCAAGAAAATACAGAGTTAGGCAGTGGACAGATGATCGCACTTCTGGAGCAAATGCGGGTCATTACGGAGCAGAACGATGCGGCCAACTTCTCTTTGGTTAATTTCCAAAAGATGCTGGAGCAGGTCGGACAGGTGAACCAATTGATCAAGTCGATCTCGGAACAAACGAACATTCTTTCATTGAATGCTGGAATTGAAGCGGCAAGGGCAGGAGCCCAAGGCAAAGGATTCGGCGTTATTGCCGATGAGGTACGGAAGTTGTCCTACGATACGAAAGAATCCGCTCAAAATATTATCGGTTTGCTGTTTGATGTACAGAGCGAAGTGGAAACCTTGACAAGACAATTCCGGGATAATACGGTAAACATCCTCTCAGGAAGCCAGCAAATTCGGCAACTGACAGGTACGTTTCAAGCGATTAATGAGACGAACTGCACGGTGATGAGAAATGGCTCACTTACGAAGGAGGAGGCCAATAGAATGCTCTCAACTGCGGAGGAAATCGCTGAGGTATTTGAGGTGATCGGGGAGTTGTCGGAGGAGCAATCAGCTGCAAGCCAACAAATCTCAGCTTCCGTGGAAGAGCAGCTTAGTGGCACCCAGCTCATTGAATTGTTCACGAAGGAGCTGTCCAAACGGTCGGATCACTTAAAAAAACTAGTGGAGAGATTTCATGTAAACGCTTAAAAAAATACAGGCGATTGCAAAAGAATACAGAAGCTAGCTCGCAAACGAGTGTAAATTCTATGGTAAATTCGGAATGTAAGCATTTACATTATTTATTAAAGGGAGAGAAGAAAATGAAAAGAAGCTTTATGAAGAGCGGGGTTGCAATAATCATTCTAGTATTGACGCTCGTGGTGGCAGCTTGCGGTAATGGCAATAATAATGCAAATACAGCTTCGAAGGAATCAGATTCTAGTCCGGCTGCTTCGAAGGCAGCGTCAGACAATGGAAACAAGAAAATCAAGATCGGCTTCTCGATGGATACGCTGCAAGAAGAGCGCTGGCAGAAGGACAGAGATTTGTTCAAAGCTGCAGCGGAAGCGCTTGGTGCGGAAGTTGAGGTTCAATCGGCAAACAGCGATGATGCCAAACAAATCGCTCAAGCTGAGAGCTTGATCAGCCAAGGCGTGGATATTCTGGTGGTCGTTCCTCATAATGCCGAGGCTACTGCAGCCATCGTAGAAAAAGCGCACGCAGCAGGTATCAAGGTTCTTGCTTACGACCGTCTGATCAAAAACTCCGATCTTGATCTATATGTTTCTTTCGATAACGAGAGAGTCGGCGAGATGCAAGCAGAAGCGATTGTTAAGCTGGCTCCAAAGGGGAAATTCGTTTACATCGGCGGATCTGAAACGGATAATAACGCTCATTTGTTCAAGAAAGGCGCGTTTAACATTCTGCAGCCTCTGATTGATAAAGGCGATATTGAAATCGTATTCGACCAATTCACAAAGGATTGGAATCCGGCTAACGCACTTGCAAACATGGAGAACGCCTTAACGGCCAACAACAACAAGGTTGATGCGGTTGTCGCTGCAAATGACGGTACGGCCGGCGGTGTAGTTCAAGCTCTTACTTCGCAAGGTATGGCTGGCAAAATTCCGGTTTCCGGTCAAGATGCCGAGCTTGCTGCAGCTCAGCGCATCGTAGAAGGGACTCAAACGATGACGGTTTACAAACCGATCAAAGCATTAGCTGAGAAAGCAGCTGAGCTTGCGGTGAAGATGGCGAAAGGTGAAGATGTAGGTGCTGACAAGATAGTGAACAACGGCAAAATCGACGTTCCTTCCATCTTGCTGGATCCAATCGCTGTAGATAAATCGAACATCGATGCTACGGTAATTGCCGACGGCTTCCACTCCAAAGAAGATGTTTACAAGAACGTAAAATAAGAACTGATATTGAGGAGAGCGGGGAAGAAGTGAAATTCATTTTTCACATACTTCCCCCTTTCACCATCGCGAGGTGAGGTAACCAATGACCACAGCATTAGAGATGAGAAACATAACCAAAGAATTTCCCGGTGTTAAAGCGCTTAACAACGTTACGATAGCCGTTAAGCAAGGGGAAGTCCATGCCTTGTGCGGAGAGAACGGCGCAGGCAAATCGACTCTGATGAAGGTGCTTAGCGGTCTATACCCAAGTGGAACGTTTGACGGTCAAATATTGGTCAACGGTGTAGAACAACATTTTCACAAAATCAAGGAAGCGGAAGAAGCCGGAATTGCTATTATTTATCAGGAGCTGGCATTGGCGAAAGATTTATCAATTGGTGAAAACTTGTTTCTAGGCAAGGAACCTGCGAGATTCGGCATTATTAACTGGGAAAGGGTTTATAAGGAAAGTGAGAAGTGGCTTCTTGAAGTCGGCCTTCGCGCTAGTTCGGAGCAAACGACAGGGACGCTCGGAATCGGGAAGCAGCAGCAGGTGGAAATCGCCAAAGCGTTGTCCAAAAACGCGAGTATTCTGATCCTGGATGAACCAACGGCTGCCTTGACGGAGCAGGAAGTAGAAATCCTGCTTGGGATATTAAGAGAATTTAAAAAACGCGGAGTCACATGCATTTATATTTCTCACAAATTAAATGAAGTGTTCGCGATTGCGGATTCGATAACCGTACTCAGGGATGGAATGACGGTAGGAACGTTTCCAACATCGGAGCTTACAGAAGACAAAGTCATTTCCCTAATGGTTGGACGAGAATTGAAGGAACGTTTTCCACGGATTGAAGCTAAGCCAGGCGATGTTGTATTGAAGGTGAACAACTACACGGTCATGAACCCTGACCACCCCGGCAAGAAAGTGGTCGACAATATCTCTTTTGAAGTAAGAAAAGGTGAAATTTTCGGTATTGCAGGATTGATGGGGGCAGGACGTACGGAGCTTGTCATGAGTCTGTTCGGATCTTATCCGGGACAGCATCTTGGAACCGTCGAAGTTGACGGGAAGGCAGTGAAAATTAAAAACACCCAGCAGGCGATCAAAGCAGGGCTTGCTCTCGTTTCTGAGGACCGCAAGAAGTATGGGCTCGTGCTCGGTATGGATATCAAAAGCAATGTGACCATGGCCAGCTTGAAGTCGGTTTCAGCTGGAGGTGTCATTAACCATAACCAGGAAATTACAAGCGGGAATGAATACATCCGTTCTTTGAAGATCAAAGCGAATTCAGTAGAAACGATTACCGGAACATTAAGCGGCGGTAATCAACAAAAGGTTGTTCTGGGCAAGTGGCTTATGACAACTCCCAAAATTCTGATCTTGGACGAACCCACCCGAGGGATTGATGTGGGAGCGAAGTTCGAAATCTACAACATCATGAACGAGCTGATCCGGCAAGGAGTATCCATTATTATGGTTTCATCCGAACTCCCTGAATTATTGGGTATGAGCCATCGGATTATGGTTATAGCGGAAGGTAAGAGGATGGCAGAGTATAAGGCGGAAGAAGCTACGCAAGAGTTGATTATGACAGCGGCTACAGGGGGAAGCGAAAAATGAGTGCAAATAGTGAATTGGTATTAGGGCAGGTTGAAAGCAAGCAGAAAATGAGCTGGTTCAAAATCGATGTGAGAGCTTATACGATGATTGCAGCTCTATTGTCCATCTGGGTGTTGTTTTCTCTGTTACATGAACGATTCCTATCAGCGACGAACTTATCCAATTTATTTCTCCAAATGTCGGCGACGGCGATATTAGCGATCGGCATGGTGCTCGTAATCGTAGCGGGTCATATTGATCTATCGATTGGCTCGCTTGTTGGCTTAACGGGCGGGATCGCGGCCATGCTGAACGTTTGGTATGATTGGTCGACGGTACCGGTTATTCTGGTAACCGTTGCGATCGGGGCAGCTATCGGGTTTGTCCAAGGTTGGATTATTGCTTATCGAGCAGTTCCCGCCTTTATCGTCACGCTAGGCGGAATGCTGATGTTTAGAGGAATCTTGTTCGGGACTACGGGAAGCGTAACAATCGCGCCTCTTTCTCCTTCCTTGAAGTCCGTTGGGCAAGCCTATATCGCAGATCTTATCGGTTGGATCATTGGGATTATCGCCTTATTGGCGGCTGCTTATTTGGTTCTGCGAAAACGGAATGCAAGGCTTCGCTATGGTTTTAAGGTAGAGTCTTTAGCGGTTAGTGTACTTAGAATGGTGCTAATCGGTGCTTTTATTCTCGGTTTTGTTTATCTAATGAACAGCTACAAAGGAATTCCTGTTCCGTTTATTATGGTGGTGGTTCTTGCGCTCGTATTTACTTTTATAACGAAAAATACAACCTTCGGCAGGCAAGTCTACGCAATCGGAGGAAATCCGGAGGCAGCAAGGTTATCGGGAATTAACATCAAACGCCGTGTATTAACGGTATTTATTCTGTGTAACACTCTAGCTGCCATTGCTGCGCTTGTACTGACCGCACGTCTTAACGCAGCTACGATGAGCTCGGGCCAAAACGCCGAACTTGATGCGATTGCCGCTTGTGTAATCGGCGGAACCAGCTTGATGGGAGGCGCCGGTACGATTGTTGGTGCGGTAATTGGCGCGCTGGTCATGGCCAGCCTCGATAATGGGATGAGCTTGATGAATATGGAATCCTTCTGGCAGTATATCGTAAAAGGCGGGATTCTCGTGCTCGCTGTGTACGTGGACATTTATAGCAGACAGAGGAAAAAACAGGCGTAAGCTGCGGACTGAAAAGATAGAAGGTTTGGTTGCAAAAATGATACGAGCCGCCCTCTAAATTGGATTAGGGGCGGTTTTCGCGTCTTGTACGCCAACCGTTTTACCGCGCCTTAAGTTTCCGAGCGGATATTTTTACCTAAAGGATTGCCTAGTCCGAAGTAGTGACGGAAATTGTAGATGAGCGGACTCCACTTCTCGGGGTCAATATGATTTTCACCGGCTAAAATCTCGGGATGAGCGTGTACAACTTCCACTTTAACTTCCACGATGGCAAAATCAGGTGTGTGTTCCGGTCAGCCATAAGATTCTTTGTATTCCGGAACGCGTTCGCACCCTGTTAATAGAGCTATCTTCTCAACATTCCGCCATACCGCCTAATCCCACTCCCAGAATGATACAGCCGCCAAGGGACCATGCGGATGAGATAGGGCTAATATTCGTAGATCCGTCTTCGTTGAGGGTAGTCAACAAAACCACCGGTGTCCCGAAGTATAAGATTTTCGGTCGAATCATTCGATGGGTTAGTAAACCGTTATTGTTCATGTTTGCGCCTCCCAGCGGGGTAAGTCCAGTTAACGAGAAAAATGCCGGCAAAAATCAATAGACCGCCTGCGTACACATACCACTCCACGACTTCTCCGAGTATGATCCATCCCGACAGAACGCCGAATAACGGGGCCAGGAATAAGAACGCGCTTGTTTTCGCAGGGTCTCCCCGGTTCAATAAGTAGAACCATGAGGCAAATTGCACTATTGACGCCATAATCGCAAGCCATATAATAATCAGGATGGACGACGGATTAAGGACCATTCTCGGGGCTTCTAAGGTAGTACCCAAGAGAAGTAAGAGCAATCCTCCGAACAACATTTGGTAAGCTGTCATAACCCATACCTGAATTAGACCTCCCCACTTTTTAACCAAAATGGTCGCGATCGACCATGATAATGCCGCTCCTATGCCTAACAAAGTTCCCGATTTCAATTGCAAGTGGAAGCCAAGCGTAATAAAGACACCCGCAAATCCGATGATAACCCCGGTCCACTGAGAGATTCGATAAGCAGTTCCTAGGAACACGGTTCCTAACAAGATGACAAGAAGAGGGTTTGCAAAAGTGAGAATGGAAGACTCACCGGCCGTAATGCTGCGCATGCTCAGAAAGATGCAACCCATCACTCCGGTTGTTTGGAAGAGTCCTATCAGCATTATTTTGAACCAAGGAAGCAAGGCTTGGGGATGCGGCTTCTTCCTGACCAACAATGCCATTAACAGACCTGCAATCGTAAACCGGCATCCTGCCAGAAGAAGCGGTGAGGCATAAGCCAAACCCATCTTACCGACCGCAAAAGAAGAACCCATCAGCGAAGTCGTACCGATAACAAGCAGCCCATACAAAATGCGATTCATACGACTCACCTTTCCAGTACAATTCCAAATTGATATACACTAATAATTCGGTTAATATCGAATTGTATGTGTAATAGAACTATCTTCATCATAATGCATAATCGATTCGTCGTGCATCGAAGTATGAATTACCCCCGAAGGAGTCGTCAGCCCTATGAATATAAATCCGAATATAGCACAGGTCGCAGCTCTCATCGGGGACTCGTCACGAGTGGCTATTCTTCTAAGCTTGCTGGGAGGAAAAGCGTTGCCCGCAAGTGAATTGGCTCATTCCGCCCGAATTACCCCTCAGACTGCCAGTTCGCATCTGGCGAAGCTGGTGGAAGGCGGCCTGCTGGTTCATGAGTCTTACGGTCGGCATAAATATTATAGACTGGCAAGCAGCGAGGTTGGACATGCATTAGAGGCACTTCAGATGATTGGCTCCGCTAAACCGATTCGTTCCCTTCGGGAATCCGAACAATTGAAGGCGCTGCGATTCGCGCGTACGTGTTATGACCATCTGGCGGGCCATATCGGAGTCGCATTCACGGACAGATTACTAGAGTTACAACTTATTCAGGAATCGGGAAAAGACTACGTACTGAGTAATGAAGGCAAGAAGCGATTCGAGGAATTCGAAGCAGAAGTGAAGGGAGACCTTAGAAGCCGCCGCCATTACGCGAGGCAATGCTTGGACTGGAGCGAACGCCGCCATCATCTGGCAGGAAGCTTGGGAGCCGCGCTAACGCGACGTCTATTCGAGCTCCAGTGGATCGAGCGTCTTCCGGACGGTAGAGCTGTACGGATAACTCCTGCAGGAATCAAGGGGATGTCTGAGGAATTTGGCCTCCGGATTCAGAAGGAACCGAAATCATTGTCGATTTAGACGTAAGCCAGTACAATGAATATATTGATAATAAAGACGATCATCAGAAATGAAGGGGACTCTATCAATGGCTGATAACAATAAAGAGTGGATCGAGCTTTGGCCGGAAGGTGCGCCTTTGGCGCAAGGAAGTAACGAGGAGGATATTCCCGCGATTACGGCTTATCCGGTTAAAGGCGAAGGCAGGGGCGCCGTCATCGTTTGTCCGGGAGGAGGTTACGGAGGGCGGGCCGCTCATGAAGGTGAGCCGATCGCGCTGTGGCTTAACAGTATCGGCATCAATGCTTTTGTGTTGAGGTATCGCGTCGCGCCTTACAAGTATCCATGCGCGTTATACGATGTCCAGAGAGCTGTCCGTCATGTCAGGCATCATGCCGGCGATTATGGCATTAACCCAAGCAAGATCGGCGTACTCGGATTTTCCGCCGGCGGACACTTGACCGCGACGATCGGAACCCATTACGATTCCGGAATATCCGACGCCTCGGATGAGATTGACAGACAGTCTTGCCGTCCGGACGCTATCGTTCTCTGTTATCCGGTTATAACGCTTAAACAGCCGTATCTCCATGAAGGGTCAATGCTCAACCTGCTCGGCAGGAACCCCGATCCGCAATTAATAGAGTTGTTGAGTAATGAGTGCCAGGTGACGGAAGATACTCCGCCGACCTTCCTATGGCATACCGCGGACGATGGAGCCGTCCCTGTGGAGAATAGTATGCTCTTCGCAAGCGCCCTTCGCCGGGCAGGCGTTCCTTTTGACCTGCACGTCTATGAAACGGGACGCCATGGACTCGGTTTGGCCGAAGAGGACAAGCATGTCGCATCATGGACTTCCGTATGCGGACTGTGGCTCAAACGACAGCAATTTTAGGTTAGGGGCAGCGAGATGCTTTTCATTTGGATTGCTTTATGGGCGGTGGCCTTAATTCTGCTGCTAGCAGACCTTCGGTCTCCCATCAATCGCTGGCTTAGCGCGGTTGCTTTATGTGGCGGAGCTGGTGCGCTCGCGGTCACGCTGGACGACGTCTTTATACCCTTTGTAAATTCTTCTTATCCGAATGAGGGTTTGGAGAGTTTGCTTTACAACGTGCAAGCAGGGTCGTCATTGATATCCTATTACGGCCTTCCGTATGCTTTCTTTCTGTTCGCTATCGCCTATCGTCCGATCAACCTTTCTCGCAGCCTCCAGCGGATAGTATCGGTTGCGTTGTTGCTCCCCATCATAGGCTGCCTTATCTTTACTCCTCCTTATAATGAGTATCAACCGGTCACCCATTCCATCGTCGTATGGTGGGCGGTTCCCTATTTCCTGAGTGCAACCTATTTCGTCTTGTCCAAGAAATCCCGCCATTACTCGCTTTCACATAACCACTGGATCATTTGCCTAGCGGTGCTTCCGCCGGTTCTCTTCGCGATGCTTATGAGCTATATCCTTCCAAGCCAAGGTTTTATGAGAATGTGGAAATACAATACATTGTTCGTCAGCATCGGAATTGGCGTTTTTTTCGTAGGGCTGTTCACTTATGGTTTCCTGGGAATACGGGTTATGATCGATCGTCGCAGGTTAGATTCCACTTTGCGGGCGGTTACTTCCGGTACGGCGATTCTACACCATGCGATCAAGAACGATGTGGGTAAAATGCGTCTTTTCACCGAGAAAATCAAAGCCTGTGCCGAAACGACGAACCAGTCTGAATTGCTGGAAGATATCCGCGTTGTCCAGAATGCCTCCAATCATATTCAGGATATGATTTCAAGGGTTCACCGTCGTACGGAAGATCTTGTCGTGCAGCCCGAAGAGGTTGATATGAACGCGCTCATTCGCGATACGCTTAAGCCTTATGAGCCTCTTTTACAGAATATCGAGCTTCATGTCAACGTTCCGGAAGGTTGGGTATGCCTATTAGATCCCGCGCAAGTCGGAGAAGCGCTGAATAACCTCATCTCTAACGCGCTCGATGCTATGAAAGGCACTGGGCATCTGTTCATCACGCTGCGCGAAGGGAAAAGAGAGTTAACCTTGGAAGTCCGCGATACCGGTCCCGGTATGGATAAAGCACAGTCAATCAAGGCGCTGGAGCCGTTCTATACGACGAAAAGCGGTAAAGAAGCCAATTTCGGGCTTGGATTGCCTTACGCGTATTATGTCATGCGCAAACATGGAGGTTTGCTGCATATTCGGAGCAAGATCGGCATCGGAACGCGAGTGTATCTCATATTCCCGAAACGCATCGTAAAGGCATTACGGATCCAACCGGGTACGCCGGTCACCAAAGGGAGAGAAACCCATGGACAACATCAAAGTATGGATCGTGGAGGACGATAAAGACTGGCTTCGCGGCCTGTGTGCATATTTGGGTTCCCAAACCGGCATCGATGTCGCTTTTACCGCCGCCAATCCCGATGAGGTAAAGTTAGCGCTAACTGCGGAATCTTTTACTGTTGATGTTGTTTTGATGGACATCATGCTGGACGGGGTTCCGGCTGGGATAACGCTGGCCGAAGAAGTGGCGGTATCGACCGGTGCGCGGGTTATCATGCTGACTTCGATGGAAGAGAAGGAATTGATTTTCCGTTCCTTTCAAGCAGGTGCCATCGACTATCAGATCAAATCGGAATTCAAAGCGCTGCCCGATGCCATCAAAGCAGCCGCGCGCAGGGAGTCGCCGATCAGTTCGTTAGCCGCAGACAAGATGCGCGAGGAATTCCGGCGGCTGAAACGGTTGGAAAGAGAATTCGAAGTGAAGAAAATGCAAGATTTGATCACGCCCTCCGAACTGGAGCTGCTCAAACTCATAGATAAGGGCTACTCCCAATCGGAGATTGCCGGCCGACTGGTGGTATCGATCCGCACCGTTAAAAATCACATTAACCATATTCTGAAGAAGCTGGGCTCCAAAGGCTCCAAGGAAGCGGCGGAGCAGGCCAAAGAGAAGGGGTTGTTTTAAGTATTTGCAGTTATTTCGTTGGTGGACTTCAAGCTTATACATTTGATAAAATGAAGGAGCTCGGAATTAACAAATAATTTTGAGCCTAAATGAGGGGTGAGTGAGCCCGAGAAGCGTAATAAACTCGTTCATGGAAATGATTTTCAGAAATCGGTATGGCAAAAAAACCGAGAGAGTCGGGTTTTTCAAAAGGGTATGGTTAGGCCAATTTTAAGCGGCACTTGCTGCTTCGAGCCATTCTTTAATGGCGAAGATCTTTTTGTTCTTCTTGGTCACTTCAAACCAAGCGTCCGCATGTTGGCACATGGCGATCAGTGTTGTCCGGATCGTCCAATGGCGGGAACTTCTGCCTCTGGAGTCCTCCAGCTTGTAATCAATTTTTTGGCGCTTGTTGCATCGTTCCACAACGGTACGCTTGGCGTACCGGGTACGCCACTCTTTACTATCTCGGCGAATGCGGGGAAAGAGCCGAGGGTTATCGGATGTGGACGTATAAAATGTTCTTCCGTATTTAGAGGGTGAGCACGGGGTCTCACATGTCCAGTTGCCGCACTTTGCAGGGCAACGCCACTTCCGGCGATGAGTCTTTGCAAGCTTACCCCAATAAATCATCTTTCGACCAATTGGACAGATAGGCACACCGTCCTTTCCAATGGTAAAATCATCGTGTACCAACTTGCTCCAGCGCCTGAGATTCAGGTCGATGATGGTGCAAACATCATCGTGTTCGAGCATGGTATAAATGGGGAGCGAGTCGTGGGCGGAATCCAGAATTGCCTCTCCGAACTTCCATTGCGGGTACCAGTGGCGCAGCTCTTGGTACCCGCATATCCAAGATACCGAGTCGTGCTGACTTGCGCGGAAATAGCGCAAATAGATGGGTAAATCATGAGGGCTGTCCGCAGCGCAGAATACGTAAAGCGTCCGGCCAAAGTAGTACGTTTCACGGTAACTGTCCCAGCCCCAATTGGCGTCAGGGTCGGAGAATTGTCGCTTACAGCCGCATTTCCAATTGCCGCTCTTACGGCAGTCACATAGGAATTTTCCATAAGAACGAGCCCCTGATACGACGGAGGAACCGTCGCCAATGATGCTGAGCGCGTTTGTGTCACCGAGCAATCCCTTTGTTGCAGAGGGCAAGACAAATTGCGTTTGAAACAGCTGCTGAAGCAGGTCAAGTTCTTTGGGAGCGTAATGGATGTTCCCGGCGGCGCGGAGTACACGAGCCACAAGTTTCTCCGTAATTTTGGGATTCTTAGGATCGAGTTTTTCGTTCTTCTTGCCCTTCTCTCGCGGCTTGCGAAGCGGTCTTTTGTTTCGGCCGGTTTTGTGAGCGTGATCCGAGAGCCAAAGACGACGGAAGAAGTCATAGAAGGTTCCCACGCCAGGCGTATTGTCTTTTGCAAAGCCGCTGAGAATGGCGTAAACCGGAACAGTTCGCAGCTTGTAGACCCAGTCGTCGACGCTCACGACCTGAAGCTTATGCATGAGAAGCAAACTGCGCAGAAGATCTGTGGGATCACGAGGCTTACGGCCTTTAGGATTCGCTGAATACCTGTGCTGCAAAAGAGAAGTCGTTTTGGACAAATCGATTGCCGATACCCAGTTGATCAGGTCGGAGTAGAACTCCTGCAGAAAATCCGAATCGTATTCCTGCATCAAATGCTCCACAACACAAAGAATGTACGAAGGATGAGAACGTGAGACAGGTAGCAAAAAAATCACCCAATTCTCTTTAAGGTAGGCGTTAAAGATGCCTTCCTGGCGATTATTAAGGTGATTTTCAAATGTCAAGACAAATTTTAGTTAACCCTTAAATCTTGAGGTGAAACGAAAAATGACTCAGCCGAAAGGCTAGAGCCAGCAAGGGATTTTGTTATTCCGAGAAGCTTAAAAATATAGTTGAGGTGAGAATTATGAGCCAAGTGGAAGAAGTGCTCCAACATGTTTCGGAATTATCCAGGATTGAGCAACTACAAGTGTATCTGGATCTTAATCGTCGACTACAAGATGATGTTGATCAGTTGGGATTTCTAAAGCTCAGTGAAGACGCGTTTAAAGATTGGGATAATGAAGAGGACGACGTATATAATGGCTTATAAACAAGGGACGATTGTTCTGGTGCCATTCCCATTCTCGGATTTAACGGGATTGAAACAACGTCCTGCACTGGTCATTTCCTCTGAGGATAGTCAACTTGAAACCGGACAGGCCATCTGTATGATGATTACATCAGCAGCACCAAAGTTAACAACTGATTATAGCTTGACTTCATGGCAGCGAAGTGGATTATTAAAACCCTCGATAGTAAAAGTTAACCGAGTATTTACGATCAACTCTGACTTGATCAAACGGGATATGGGGGAGCTTCCGACTAAAGATATTGAAAATATAAGATTACGTTTGTTTCATATTTTGAGTTTTCAAAATAACAATGACTGAGACGCTTATTTCTTTAGCAATCTCAGTTTTTTTCTTTTACTGGAATTTCTTATGCTCCAAAAGGCTATACAGATAATACTGCGCCCAGAGTGGTACCATGCAAAGTTGGTACTATTTTTTTTGCGCAGATTTTCTAAAATGAAGTTGTAAGCAGATCGATCTCGTTCATGGAAAAGAGGAAGCGGCATGGAATTCGAACCGTTCTCGTTAGCGCATTTCATGGGGCTGGCATTGGCGGCCGCCTTTGTCATCGCAATCGTCTGCTTCCGCAAGAAGCTAAGGGAACCAGTCCTTAACCGCATCGCAAGATTCGGACTCGTCGCCGTACTTGTGGGCTGCGAAATCTCGCTTCAAGCTTGGTATGCCGTTACGGACAACTGGGGCTTGCATTCGCTGCCCTTCCAGTTATGCAGCATCATGATGTGGCTATCCGCGGTTTTGCTGCTGAACCGGAGCCGGAAGCTGTACGAGATTACATTTTTCCTCGGAATTCTGGGAGCAATGCAAGCGCTGTTGACTCCGTATCTGGACGTTACATTCCCGCAATTCCGCTATTTCCACTTCTTCCTTGCGCATATCGCAATTGTGGCCGCGAGCATCTTCGTAACGGTGATTGAAGGTTATCGCCCTCGAATCTCCTCGGTATTCAGAGCGCTGGGGTGGTTGCATGTATTGGCTATACCCGCAGCTATTGCGAATAGCATCACGGGAAGCAACTTCATGTTCCTCGCTCGCAAACCGGTGACTTCATCCTTGCTGGACTTGCTCGCTCCGTGGCCGTGGTATCTTCTTCAGCTAGAGCTTGTTGCTCTTGTTTTATGCTTCTCGATGCTCGGCATTGTGATCGTCATCGACCGTTTGTTGCGAAATAATCAAGCTACAACATCTTAAGGAGGCTGAATGTCAATGATTCAAATTTGGCGGAAACATTGGACTTCGCTGCTTGGCGTATTATTTGTTCTTACTGCATTCATAACGTTATTCAAATACTCGATTGAGCAAGGCTGGATTACGGATAGTATGAAAATAGGGTTCGGTCTGCTGAGCGGAACGGGTTTGTGCATAGCGGGACTGGCTTTGGCTAATCGAAGCATTAAATGGTTGACTGCCGTCCAGATCATCATCGGATTGGGAGCGTGTATTTTATATTCGACCTTCTCTTTCGCAGGTATTTATTACGGGTTATGGAGTTCAATGACGGTATTAATGGGGATGACAGCAGTAACGGTCGGGGTTTCGGTCTACGCATACCGTTTTGATTCAAGACTTCTCATGAACATCGCGCTTGCCGGCGGGTTGTTGTCGCCGCTATTCATGCAGCCTGAGACGGATCAAGTGTTCACGTTATTCCTCTATCTGCTTGTCATTAATTCCGCTTTCTTCTTCCTCAGCATCGCTAAAGGCTGGAGAGAGCTGCGTATAGTCGCATTCATTGGAACGTGGATTGTCTATGGCGTATATTATGTTCACTTTGATCCACCAACGGAAGGGATTTGGAGTATTCCTTTCCAGTATGCGTTAGCCGCTTTTCTCTACTATTTACTTGGATTCCTGCTTTCTTCTTGGAAAAATAATAGATGCTTCGACGGTTGGAATTCCTATTTGACCTTGGCAAACGGCGTGCTTTTCGGGTGTTGGTCGATATTCATCCAGCTGGGGGAACTGCATTACGCCTTTATTCTCGGATTCATTGGGCTCTCCTACATGATTACGGGTTCGGTCATCTATCGGATTACTCGCCAAATCAGTATCGCATCGGCAAGCCAGGCGCTTGGAGGATTGCTCCTGCTGCTCATGGCGGCCAGCCATCTGGGCAGCGGTATGGATTCGAAACCTATCGTAAATGTGTTTATATGGGGCGGAATCGCAGGAGCCTTAGCGATAATCGGTCAGGTTAAGCGCTGGGCATTCGTCACCATAACCTCGCTAGCCATATGGCTGATCGTCGGCTGCTACTGGTTCGTGGTCACATGGGATACGCCGCGCGGAGAATGGTTCGGGACCTTCATTCCTTTCCTGAACTGGGGAGCTATGTCTTGGGTGCTGCTCGCCGCCATCGGCTTCTATTATTCAACCAAAGGATTCGTTTACGAAGCGGTTAAAGGCTCCGAGAAGCTGTTGTCCAATATCTTCGCTCTTCTCGCTCACTTCATAGTCGGAGGTTTACTGACCGTCCAAATTCAGAACATCTACATCGTCTACTTCAACGATGCGGCAGATCAGTTAATGCAACTGTCATTGACCGTATCGTGGGGTATCTATGCTATGTTCTTATTCTTCTGGGGAGCTTATCGCCGTCAAGTTCTCTTCCGCGCTTTCGGTACCGTCGTGCTGTTGATCGTAGCTTGCAAAGCTATGTTCATGGATTTGGATGGAGTGGAAATGCTGTACAAAGCACTCGTACTGCTTGTACTCGGGGGAATATCATTCCTCATTACATGGATTAACGGGAAGTTTATTTCGGTCTATCCGCAGGAGCCGTAACAATGTACAATGGATAAAGCCTATTACCTTGAAATGTATCATTCGAATAAGGGAGAGAGACGTCGATGTTGTTGAAAAAGGGAGAAAAACTTCTATTCATCGGAGATTCGATTACGGATTGCGATCGGGCGAAGCCTGCGGGAGAAGGACTATTCGGCGCACTTGGGAAAGGATACGTATCATTGGTCGACGCGTTATTGCAAGCCGTATACCCGGAGCTTGGCATTCGTGTCGTAAATACGGGTTTGAGCGGTAATACCGTTCTCGATTTGCAAGCGAGATGGCAAGAGGACGTGCTCGACCGGAAGCCCGATTGGCTATCGATCATGATCGGGACTAACGATGTGTGGCGGCAATACGATACCCCCTTTATTACCGAATGGCACGTCTATGCGGACAAGTATGAAGCCACTCTTCGGAAATTGGCAGAGCAAACGAAGCCGCACGTAAGCAACTTGGTGCTGATGACCCCGTTTTATTTAGAAAGCAACGAGCAGGACGCCATGCGCCGGACGATGGATGAGTATGGTGCTATCGTGAAAAAGGTTGCCGAGGAAACCGGAGCTTTATTCATAGATACGCAAGCGGCGTTTAACGAGGTGCTTAAAGAGCTGTACGCAGCCACGCTGGCATGGGATCGCGTGCACCCGACGCAAGCGGGTCATGTCGTTCTTGCGAGAGCTTTTCTGAACAAGCTTGGCTTCGAATGGAATCGCAAATAAGGATGGTTAGCCGCCAATACTCGCAAGAGGTTGGCGGGTTTTACTACTCGTTAAGCTTGAATCGATCTAGATGATGCTCCAAGTTTTCTTTAATCAATATTTCCTTCTGCTTAGCGCCAATCAAGTCAAAGTGGGGAAAAGGCGTACGGTTATGGATGTACTTGGGATTCAGACCGTGCTCGGCGCACCACTCGGTTAATTTTTGAAGGTTCGCGTTGCCTACCTTGGTTACCGTTCGGAGATGAGGAAAACGCGGATCGAACCAATAGTGGGTCAGAAAGGCGGTATTTCCGCTTGCGACAGATGCTTTCCATTGATTCAGTTCCGTTCTCGTTATGCCAAAAGCCATTATTTTTCATCCTTTTTTACGAGTGGAAATATAGGTTCGGAAGTAAATAGCATAGCCCTATTCTAAGCGTTTGACGGCTTAAGGGATAGAGAGGATAATAATCGGCATGGACATCTTTCTGCACATTTTCTGGAACAACGTATTGCCTTTATCCGTTATCATAAGTCTTGGAATCATCCTGCACCGTATATTCAATTTGGATATCAAGACTCTATCCAAGTTGAATTTTTATTTGTTTTCACCGGCGATCATGTTTGAATTGCTGTACGCGACGGCTATTTCGTTGCAGTTATTCGGGCAGGTGCTGCTCTTCTTCGTCGTCTTTATGGTCGCGCAATACGGCTTGCTAGAGGCTGTCATTCGGCTTCGAAAATATGATGATGGAGGTAAACGCGGCGCGATAAGAAACAGCGTGCTATTCTACAATAGCGCGAATTATGGCATTCCGATTAATCAACTCGCGTTTGCAGGCAATCCCTATACGCTATCCATTCAAATTATCATCATGATGATGCAGTCGCTCATTCCGAACACCTACGGAATATACAGCGTTAATGCACATAAAGCCGATTGGCGGAAGTTGCACAAGGTTATATTATCGATGCCAATCATCTACGTTATTCCAATTGCGTTATCTTTACGCGGCTTAAACGTTCCCCTGCCGGCTTTCTTGAATATTTCCGTAGGATACTTATCGAATGCATTTATCGGGACGGCATTATTTACGCTCGGTGTTCAATTGGGCAGCATGAAAGGCACCATTAGCCGAAAGTCGGCGCTTGATGTCGGAATTGCCTCCGCCCTTCGTCTGTTGGCAGGTCCATTGCTTGCCTGGGGCGTTGTGCTGCTGCTTGACCTGGATGGGATGATGGCGGCGGCGCTTATCGTTTCATCGGCCGTTCCGACGTCCTTGTCTAGCGTGCTGCTCGCGGTCGAGTTCGATAATGAACAGGATTTCGCTTCACAGACTGTGCTCGTAACAACAGCGCTTAGCATCGTAACGGTTACGACGGTTATCTATTTGTTGCGGATATGAGCGTAGCGTACGTTGATTCAACCGTCCTAGCAGGGCGGTTTTTTTACGTCCTAAGTTGACTCACAGTCAAATTAAACTTAATTTTCATGTCTAGGAGTGAAGTTCATTCACAGTTAACAATGATACAATGACTTCAGGAGAATATTACGACGAGAAAGAAGGCGAATCCATGATCGACAAGGTTAGAATCGGTATTGTCGGATTGGGGAACATGGGAACCGGGCATGCCCAATATTTGATTGAAGGTCAAGTGAATGGCGCCGTATTAACGGCGGTTAGCGATATTAGGCCGGAACGCCTGAAGCTGGTGACGGAGCAATGGGGGGACGGCATAAGTACGTTTGAAAGTCCGGAAGCCATGTTTCGTTCCGGCGCGGTTGACGGTATCCTGCTCTGCACGCCTCACTACGATCATCCGAAGCAGGCAATTGATGCATTCGCGTGCGGTCTTCATGTGTTAGTCGAGAAACCGGCGGGAGTCTATACCCGGCAGGTAAGGGAAATGAACGAAGCGGCGGCGGCCAGCGGTAAAATATACGGCATCATGTACAATCAACGGACGAATCCTCTGTATCTGAAGCTGAGAGAGTTGATTTCGTCGGGGGAGCTCGGAGAAATCCGGCGCACGAATTGGATTATTACGAATTGGTACCGCTCTCAGGCTTATTATAATTCGGGCGGCTGGAGAGCGACTTGGGCCGGCGAAGGCGGCGGGGTGCTCATTAATCAGGATCCTCATCAACTGGACCTATGGCAGTGGGCCACAGGGCTTATGCCTGCACGGATTCGGGCATTCTGTTCTTTCGGCAAACATCGCGATATCGAAGTGGAGAACGATGTTACCGCTTATGCGGAATATGAGAACGGAGCGACGGGAGTTTTCGTCACTTCCACCTATGAATCCCCGGGCACGAACCGATTCGAAATATCGGGAGATCGCGGCAAAATCGTCATCGAGAACGATAAAATGACCTTCTGGCGCCTGCGGCAGCCTGAGTCGGAATTTAACCGGAGCAACGTAAACGCCTTCGGTCAGCCGGAATGCTGGGAATTCGATATTCCGATCGAAGGGGGAAGACCCCAGCACAAGGGAATTACCCAAAACTGGGCGGATGCAATCGCGAAGGGAACGCCGCTGCTGGCTCCCGGCGAGGATGGGATCAAAGGATTGACGCTTTCCAACGCGATGCTGCTCTCGACGTGGACGGACAACTGGGTGAACCTGCCGATCGACGAGAATTTATTTTACGATAAGCTGCAAGAGCAAATCGCATTATCGGCTAGCCGCAAACAATAAAGGAGGGCAACAATGATGTCCCAAGCCAATGGTATGAACTATGCGCCGCAAGGAAAACCCCAACCGGTAGTAAGCGAAGGCGAATTCGTGTTTGCGGCCATGTCGCTCGATCACGGGCATATTTACGGAATGTGCAACGGCTTGCAGGAAGCGGGCGCATCGCTTAAATGGGTATATGATCCCGATCCGGACAAGGTCCGTAAATTTATCGAAACCTATCCTAAAGTTAGGGCGGCGGCATCCGAGCAACAAATATTGCAAGATCCCGAAGTCGCGCTCGTCGCTGCCGCCGCGATTCCTAACGTCCGCGGACCTCTCGGAGTGAAAGTGATGGAGCACGGCAAGGACTATTTTACCGACAAAACGCCATTTACAGCTTTGGAGCAATTGGAGCAAGCTAAACGTACGGTTGACTTAACGGGCCGTAAATATGCGGTCTACTATAGCGAACGGCTTCATGTTGAAAGCGCGGTTTTCGCGGGGCAATTGATACGTGACGGTGCCATTGGACGAGTCGTTCAGGTGCTAGGGCTAGGACCGCATCGACTGAGCGCGTCCACCAGGCCGGATTGGTTTTTCAAGAAAGAGCAGTATGGAGGCATTCTCTGCGATATCGGGAGCCACCAGATCGAACAGTTCCTTTACTTTGCTAGTTGTGACGATGCCGAGGTGCTGCACAGCAAAATAGCCAATTACAACGGTAAAAACTACCCGGAGCTTGAGGATTACGGCGATGCGACCCTCCTCGGCAATAACGGTGCGACGAACTATTTCCGTGTAGATTGGCTGACGCCTAACGGTCTCTCGACCTGGGGAGACGGGCGAACGGTGATCATGGGAACGAACGGATATATCGAGCTGCGCAAATACGTCGATATCGGGCGCGACTCAAAAGGAGATCAGCTCTACCTGGTCAACGGCGAAGGAGAATTCCATATGGAGCTCGGCGGTAAGGTCGGATATCCTTATTTCGGCGAGTTGGTGCTGGATTGCATGAATAGAACGGAGAAGGCGATGTCGCAAGCGCATGCCTTCAAAGCGGCGGAGCTTTGCCTGAAAGCACAGTCCAAAGCCATTCGCGTAGAATAAGAGCGCAATAATGCGGGGAGGATCCATACCTATGATGAAGCTTTCAGTATTTACGGTAGCGACGCCGGAAATGAGTCCGGAAGAGCTTGCATCCGCCGCCAAGTCGGCCGGTATCCATGGAATCGAATGGCGATACAAAGAACCTTCCGCAGAAGCGGCGGGTCAAGCGCCATCGTTCTGGGGCAACAATCGAAGCACGATAACCCCTTCCGGGGGAGAGTTTGAGCTGGATCGCTTCAATAAAGCGACGGAGCTTCATGGTCTCGCCACGATAAGCGTCACTCCTTATTTGCAAGCGGGAGATTTGGAAGGAACGGAGGAAGTGCTGCGGGCTGCTCGTTATTTGGGTGCGTCTTACATTCGACTGGGTATTCCCGGCTATGACCGCAGTAAGCCGTTCAATGAATTATTCGATCTGGCTAAAGCCTACTTAAAGGATGCCGAGGGGCTCTGTCGTCAGCACGGAGTCAAGGGATTAATCGAAATTCATCATGGCACTATAGCCGCATCGGCTTCGGGAGCGCGGAGGCTGTGCGAAGGTCTGGACCCAGCTATTATCGGCGTTCTCTTCGATCCGGGGAACTCGGTATACGAGGGCTTCGAGAATTATCGGATGGCGCTCGAAATATTGGGTCCCTATTTGGCTCACGTCCATGTGAAGAATGCCAGCTGGAAGGCGAAACCGGACGCCGATGACGGCATCGTTATCTGGCACTGCGGTTGGGACGGGCTTAAGGAAGGGATGGTTCCTTGGCGGCAGGTCATCGAGGATTTGCTCGCCGTCGGATATGACGGTTATTTGGGCGTAGAAGATTTCAGCAGGCAATTTACGGATTCCGCAGGTATGCTGAAGCATTTTTCCGAATATATCGGAGGGATAATCTCGGAGCTTCACAATGATGTTTGAGTTTAGCTACCGAGCGACGGGGCCATTCGAACCCGTATTTCATTCCCATACGTTTTACGAGGTTTACTATTTTCATGAGGGCATATGCAACTATTTGATCGGCGACCAAATCTATAACCTGGCTCCAGGAGATTTGATCCTGATGTATGGAATGACGCTGCATTGCCCCAAGATCGACCCGTCGGTCCCTTACGTCCGTTCCATCATTCATTTTGACCCGGCTATCCTAAGACCCTATTTGGAGCTTCCCCAAGCAATTCCCGTCATGCAGCCGTTTGAGCAGTTCAAGAACTACCGGCTATGCTTGAGAGGCGCGGAGAAAGAGGAGATCGAGAGGATTCTGGCCGTCATGAAGGATCATCAGCTGCGAGGCGATAAGGTAGGAGCGGGGAGGCTCTTGCTTGCTTTCGTGGACATGCTTCATTTCATCTACGATCAATGCTTGCAGCCTCTGCGGGAACAAAGGGAATTTCCATCGGAAAAGGAGAAGACGGTTCAGGACGTTATCGACTTGCTGGAGCATACGTTCTCGGAAGACGATTTACGCATGGAGCAAATACAGAACGAACTTCATCTAAGCAAGTCGTATTTAGCCAAAATCTTCAAAGAGGTAACAGGCGTTACGATTTTCGAATACGTGTACCGCAAGCGCATCAACGAAGCTAAGATTCTATTTCTTCTCCAGCCGGGATTGAGCGTAACGGAGGCGTGCTTCCGGCTCGGATTCAAGCATCTTGCGCATTTCAGCAGACTCTTTAAGCAGCATGTCGGGATGTCTCCCGAACGGTACAAAAAGCAACTGAAGGATGAGCGGGTTGACGCCAAAAAGGAGGTTTAGGAGTTGAACTTATTTGATTTAAGCGGCAAGACGGCAGTTGTCATTGGCGGATCATCGACGCTCGGCGGCGCGATGGCCGAGGCATTGGCTGCTTATGGCGCGGCTGTGGCGCTTACGGGCCGCAAGGCGGACAATGCCGAGCCGATTCGGCAACGTATTGAAGCGGCAGGGGGACAAGCGAGGTGCTACTCGGCCGAAGCGACGTCCAAGGCGGATTTAGAGGCATTGCTGCAAGAGGTATCTGCTTGGACCGGGGGCGTCGATATTTTGCTCAATTGCCCGGGCGTAAACAGCGCGACTCCTTTTTTCGATATTCAGGAAGAAGAATGGGACCGGATTATCGACGTGAACGCCAAGAGCGTCATGCTGGCCTGTCAGGTGTTCGGTCGGCATATGGTCGATAGCGGGCGCGGGGGCAGTATTATCAACCTGTCATCGGTGTCATCTTCCCCGCCGTTATCCCGGGTGTTCACCTATTCGGCGTCCAAAGCCGCCGTGAACAACATGACCCAGTTTCTCGCCCGTGAATTCGCGCCTGCGAGAGTTCGCGTGAACGCTATCGTTCCCGGTTTTTTCCCCGCGGAGCAGAATAGGGCGATTCTTTCTTCGGAAAGGGTGTCGTCGATAATGGGCCATACTCCGATGAACCGATTTGGAGATCCAGCGGAACTACAAGGGGCGGTCGTTTACTTGGCTTCGGAACGAGCGTCCGGGTTCGTGACCGGATCGCTGCTGCGGGTAGACGGCGGTTATGGGGCAATGACTATCTAATTTAACTTGAGGCAGGAGAGGGGAGTGAATCAAATGCAAATGACTTTTCGTTGGTTCGGAGACGGCGATCCGGTGAAGCTGTGGCAAATTCGGCAAATTCCCGGGGTCACGGGAATCGTAAGTGCGATCTATGATGTTCCTGTTGGGGAGGAGTGGCCTCTTGAGCATATCGTGGCGCTCAAGAAGAAAATCGAATCCGCGGGGCTTAAGCTGAGCGTCATTGAAAGCGTGCCGGTTCATGAGCATATTAAATTAGGGCTTCCTGAACGCGATCGCTATATCGAGAATTACGGACGAACGCTGCGGAATCTTGCCAAGGCGGGCATCGGAATCGTTTGTTACAACTTCATGCCCGTGTTCGACTGGACCCGGTCGCAATTGGACTACGTGTTGGAGGACGGATCGAACGCCTTGATCTATGAGGAAGAAGTCGTTCAACGCATGAATCCGCTAAGCGGAGAGCTGCAGCTGCCTGGCTGGGATTCGAGCTACAGGAAAGAAGATCTCCGATTGCTGTTCGATCAGTACGCATCGGTTGACGAGGAGAAGCTTTGGGACAATCTGGCTTACTTCGTCAAGGCCATCATGCCTATCGCGGAAGAGGTCGGCATTGCGATGGCCATTCATCCGGATGATCCGCCTTGGCCTATTTTCGGTCTCCCGCGTATCATAACCGACGAATCCGCCTTGCAAAAATTTCTTGAGCTATATGACCATCCGGTGAATGGGCTTTGTGTGTGCAGCGGTTCCCTTGGGGCTAATCCGGACAATGATTTGCCATCCCTGATCCGGCGATTCGGAGCGGAAGGCAAAATTAATTTCATGCATGCCCGTAACATCAAACATACGGGGGAACGTTCCTTCCAAGAGTCCGCGCACTTATCATCGGCTGGTTCTCTGGATATGGCGGAGATCGTCCGGGCGTTGCGGGACGTTGATTATGAAGGCCCAGTTCGTCCCGATCACGGCCGCATGATCTGGGGCGAGACCGGGAAGCCGGGATACGGGCTGTATGATCGCGCCTTGGGCGCCGTTTATCTGAACGGAATGTGGGAAGCGATAACCAAGGAGCGGGTCGCTTCGGGTGTCCGGAACTAACTGTTTGTTTGCGTTTGATCGGCCTTGATAAACGTGTTCCATGACAAACTGTTTTCATCGGGTTGCCAATGGTGGTAAAATGGGATACGTTGGTTGGGCTTGACTATCGATCGTTGACAAATACCTTATCAAAGGAGCTTCCTTATGCCATCTGAAATTATGCAATCCTTATCCCGCGAGAAAATCGTAGCCATCATCCGTGGAATATCCGCGGAATCCGGTGATGCAACGGCCAAGGCCTTGGCCGACGGCGGAATCGTATTCCTAGAGGTAACCCTGAACACGGACGGCGCGCTGAATATGATCTCGCGTTTCCGCCAGAACTACGAAGGCCGCCTGCGGATCGGTGCCGGAACCGTTCTGGATTTGGGACAAGCCAAAGAAGCGGTTGCAGCGGGTGCCGAGTATATTATCTCTCCGAACCTGGATGAAGAAGTCGTCTATTACGGTGTAGAGCAGGGCGTTGAGGTTTGGCCGGGAACGATGACTCCGACCGAGATCGTCCGCGCATACAAAGCTGGGGCTTCCGCGGTTAAGGTATTCCCGATGGGCTCGCTCGGAATCAATTACCTCAAGGAAATTCGCGCGCCATTGAACCATATCCCGATGGTAGCCACGGGCGGCGTCAACTTGCAGAACATAAATTCCGTACTGGATGCCGGCGCGATCGCGGTCGGTTTAGGCGGTAATTTAGTGGATAAGCAATTGGTTAAGGACGGGAAATTCGAAGAGCTGACGAAGCTGGCGCAAGCGTTCGTGAACGAGGTCCAAGGAGCGAAGACGGTATGAGTACTCTTGGAGAAACGGATGTTGTCACGCTGGGGGAAAGCATGGTGCTGCTGCAGCCGATGAGTGAAGGGCCGCTCGCCTACGCTCCCCTATTCACCCGTTCGATTGCCGGCGCGGAATCCAATGTTTCGATCGGTTTATCTCGATTGGGATTTAAAGTTCGATGGATAAGCCGCTTAGGCGCCGATCCGTTCGGAGATGTGATATTGTCCACTTTGGCCGGCGAAGGGGTCGACGTGTCGCGGGTAACGAGAGATTCCGGATATCCGTCGGCTATCTATTTCAAAGAATTCAAAGGTTATGGCGATCCGAACGTCTATTATTACCGCAAAGGATCGGCAATCAGCAGATTAACGCCGAAGGATGTGGAGGCTTCTTGGCTTCAGGGAGCGAAGCACCTTCATGTTACGGGGATTACGCCAGCGCTCGGACCCGAGACTGCCGACGCGGTGAAAGAATTGATGAAGCAAGCTCGCACTCTGGGCATGACGATTTCGTTCGACCCGAATTTGCGCCGTAAATTATGGAGCGAGGATGAGGCAAGGCATACATTGCTGTCTCTTATCCCGCTGTGCGATATTTTTCTTCCCGGAATCGAAGAGGCCGAATTCCTGGTCGGTGAACGAACGGAGGAGGAGTATGGCGCCCATTTCCTTGAATTAGGTGCCAAAGCCGTCATTCTTAAGCTGGGCGAGCGCGGATCTATCGGTTTTGCCGGCAGCCGCGCGGTTAAGGCGGATCCGAATCCGGTTAAGAGGATCGTGGATACGGTCGGAGCGGGAGACGCATTTGCTGCCGGCTTCCTCTCGGGTTTCTTGGAGAACGGGGATTTAGAGCAAGGCGACAATCTTCTGCGAGCCTTAGAGAGAGCCAATTTCATGGGGGCTTTGGCGACTCAGTACAAAGGGGATTGGGAAGGCCTTCCTAAGCGGGAAGAGCTTCTCAGGCTGCTGTCCGGCGGTACAGAAATTACGCGGTAAAAGGATAGACATGCAAAAAACAACCGAGCGGGGAGAGATCCTCCGGCCGGTTGTTTTTGCGTGTCAATTGAAAATCTCTGCGGTATCATATATGCCTAATCGCGTCAGGATTTCCTCGAAATCCTTTTTCAAGGCGGCTTTCTCATCGGGTTCTAGGAAAGAAGCTTCCACTCCGTTCATTATGAGGACCGTAATCTCCTGTAAAGTGAACCCGAATTTCTCGGTCAGGACGTCGTATTCCTTCGTAATGTTCGTTCCGGATACACCCGGATTATCCGTGTTGACGGTTAATAGAATGCCTTGATCGTAATATTCCCGGATCGGATAGGCATCCCAGCCGTTAACCGCTTTCGTCTGAATGTTGCTGGTCGGACATAGCTCCAATGGAATCCGCAGTTCCCGTATCAAATTCATCACATTCTCGTCTTCTTGCAATCTAACGCCATGCCCGACTCTGCTAGCCCCCAGATGTAGCACCGCTTCCTCGATATTATCAGGCCCTGCGGCTTCGCCGGCGTGAATCGTAACCGGGATTCCGAGTTTGCGGGCAAGCGCGAACGCCTCCCTGAACAGCGCGGCGGGGTAAGTCGTTTCGTCCCCCGCCAGATCGACGGCGACCAGGCCGCGGCCCACAAAGCGGGAAGCAGCTTCGATGACTTCGATATTCGCAGCAACGGTGTGGTTTCTCATGCAAATGGCTATAGCCCGCGCTTTCACACCGAAGTGCTCTTCCCCACGTCTCAAACCCTCGATAACGTGATCAATAGTATCGGCTGCGGATAGTCCGTATTCTCTGTGCAATTGAGGTGCAAACCGAACCTCGATATATTTAATCCGATGCTCTGCCGCTTGCTCCACGACTTCGAATGCGACCTGCTCCAGAGCTTCCTTCGTTTGCAGAAAAGGTAGAACGAAATCGAACTTGGTTAAATATTCGGTTAGGCTTGTGCAATCTTCGCTTACTTGAACATAGTTGAGCAATCTATTGGCGTCGTTAGTAGGCAAAGATTTGCCTTGTTGGCTAGCAAGCTTGAGAAGGGTAGACGGTTTGATGCAGCCGTCGAGATGTACGTGAAGATCTACCTTCGGCAATTCGGACAAGAGGTGTAAGTTATCCATCTCATTGAAACTCCTTTCCCGTTTTGATGTAAGTAAATATAACACAATTTACTGTTATTTTGAATGATTATAATCTGTATGTGAGATATTTGTAAGATATTTTAGGTTTGATATATTATGCAGTTGTCCAACGAAACAAAAGTGCCTATATAAACAAGTGTTTAATAACTTGATTCTATATTTGAATCCATTTATCTTAGCCAATATTTACAGCTAGTTATCTTGTAATTTTTAGTTACATTTAATACGGGTCTTCTTTACTCCGTTTGGAAAGAAATGAAGCTGGTCAAGTGCAGTGACATTTATTATGTAGAAATCATTCCTTGTGAGGCATGGCTCGAAGATTCGAAGAGAAAATATTTCAGCTAACCTTTATTATGGAGTGGGTAATTGATTGACAAGTTTAGGGGGAGCAATATTGAAAGCACTCTTATTATTTTCAAAGAAACATTATTCGTCTTTAATGTTAGTTTCAATAATATGTACCGTTTGGTTCAGTTTTTACTCAATACCAATTATTATCTTGTGTTTAAAATTGTCCCCATTCATCAATTCTCGGTATGCTAAAAATTGTCTTAGTAGTAATTACAATTGTTTTTTTATTTATGAATTATAAAAATAATATTGTGTTTGAGGACAAGTTAATTACTACAGTAGTTATCCTAGGTGTTTATTTATATAATCATTTAAGTAAAGGAAAGAACTAATTAGCGATTTATCCGGAGGTTCCGATGGGAAACGGGAGCATTTTCGATGAGAATTTGTTGAAGGCCGATTATTCCCCGAGAATATACGCTTATTACTTCAAGCAATGGAACGGATTTAACATGGCATTCCATCAGCATGACTCGACAGAGATCATGTATGTTATTCAAGGCGAATGCCTGGTTGAATGGGATGGAGGCGCCGGGAATAAAGAAAGCGTTAAGCTCAAAAAAGGCGAGTTTATTCTGCTGGACGCGAATGTCCCGCATCGGCTGGCCGTTGAGCAAACATGCCGCATGCTGAATGTCGAATTCGGGTTTACCGAACACATCGGTACGTTTCCATCCATTAAGCAAATGGCCGCCGAAGAGGAGACTTTACGCGAAATGGTGTCTGCCCCGGCTTCTTACTTGATGCTCCAAGACCCGGACGAAGTCTATCATGCGCTTAAAAGCTTGGTTCTGGAGCTTGACAATCGCGGCAGCGACGGAGGTGTGCTGGACCGCTTGCTGCTGTCGCAATTGCTGATCCGAATTAGCAGACTGAGGCGAGAGGCGGAAAGCAACGGTTGGCAACAGGCCGAACAATACGTGAAACAGAGCATAGAATTCCTGCATCAGAATTACGATCGCAACATCCAAGTGAAAGAAATTGCGGCCTTCGTCAACCTTCATCCGGGTTATTTGCAACGGATCTTTAAAGCCCAGTCCGGGCAGACCTTAATGGAATATTTAACATCGGTAAGAATGGAGAAGGCTAAGATGCTTCTTCTACGTACCGATATTCCGGTTGCCGATATCTCCGATTATGTCGGGACGGGGAGCAGGCAATACTTCCATGCGTTATTCAAGAAGCATACGCGGCAAACCCCGATCCAATACCGGAATTCGATTGATACACATCATTATTCAGAAAAAGAAAAGTGAGGATTTTTGACAGTTTGCAGATAAGATTGTCGTGATTTTGATAACGCTTCCCCCAAATGGATTGTTACTATTGAACAAACGGAGCTATCAATTAATAACGACCTGGAGGGCGAGAAGAATGGCTTTCAAAATTGCTTTTATCGGAGCAGGCAGTATCGGTTTCACCCGCGGTTTGCTTCGCGATATGTTGAGCGTTCCCGAATTCAATAACATCGAAGTTGCTTTTACAGACATTAATGCCCACAACCTGGAGATGGTAACGGAGCTGTGCCAACGCGATATTACGGAGAACGGTTTATCCATCAAGATACAATCGACGACGGATCGCCGCAAAGCGTTGCAAGGCGCTAAATACGTGTTTTGCACCATCAGGGTCGGCGGGCTTGAGGCTTTCGCGACCGACGTGGACATTCCGCTGAAATACGGGGTCGATCAGTGCGTCGGCGATACTTTGTCGGCTGGCGGCATCATGTACGGGCAACGCGGGATCTCGGAGATGCTCAATATTTGCAAGGATATTCGCGAGGTTGCGGCTAGTGACGTGACTTTGCTGAACTATGCGAATCCGATGGCCATGCTGACTTGGGCATGCAATCATTACGGAGGCGTTCGTACGATAGGGCTTTGCCACGGGGTGCAGGGCGGACATTGGCAAATCGCAGAGGCGTTCGGCTTGAATAAGAAAGAAGTAGATATCATCTGCGCGGGTATCAACCACCAAACGTGGTACATCCAAATCCGCCACAACGGAGAAGATTTGACCGGCAAGCTTCTCGAAGCTTTCGAGAAACATCCGGATTTCAGCCGTACCGAAAAAGTCCGAATCGATATGCTCCGAAGATTCGGTTATTATAGCACGGAATCGAACGGCCATCTGAGCGAATACGTGCCTTGGTACCGCAAACGCCCGGACGAAATCGAGCAATGGATCGATCTTGGCAGCTGGATCAATGGGGAGACGGGCGGTTATTTGCGCGTATGCACCGAAGGCCGCAATTGGTTCGAAACGGACTTCCCCAACTGGATGAAGGAGCCAGCATTTAAGTATGCACCCGAAGAACGCGGCGAAGAACATGGCTCTTATATCATCGAAGGCTTGGAAACAGGACGTGTATACCGCGGGCACTTCAACGTCAGAAATAACGAAGTGATAGCGAATTTGCCTCAGGATGCCATCATTGAAGCACCCGGGTATGTTGACCGCAACGGCATATCCATGCCGCTTGTCGGCAACTTGCCGCTCGGTCCGGCAGCGGTTTGCAACGTTAGCATTTCGGTACAGCGGCTCGCTGTTGAAGCGGCCGTGCATGGCGACGACATGCTGCTTCGCCAGGCCTTCATGATGGATCCGCTTGTCGGAGCGGTATGCAACCCGAAAGAGATATGGCAGATGGTTGACGAGATGCTGGTAGCTCAAGAGAAATGGCTGCCGCAATATAAAGATTCGATAGCAGAGGCTAAACAACGTCTTGCAGCCGGCAAGCTCATACCAACCAATGACGGTTATCGAGGCGCTGCCCGCTTGAAGGTCAAATCGATTGAAGAAATGCAGCAGGATCGTGAAGCGGCCAACAAGAACGCCGGCGAGTCCGACAAAGGAAAAGAACGGGCAACAGCCGGTCATTAGTATTGTCCGATAGATGGGGCTGTCCCATAAGGTCTTCAACGACCTGTAAGAGTCAGCCCCCCGTTCATTTAAACCGCTCTGGAAATTGCTTAACAATCCCTATCGTCAGAGCATCGGCCAGCTTAATTAGATGCGTCTCCCCTTTATCGAATGCGTTGATTTCCGCATCCCAGTCCTTTCTCAATCTAGCCGTGAGAGCCTCCGTAAGCAATTGCAGATGCGTGTCCAACAGTTCCTTAAGCGTTTTGTACTGCCAATTGGGATTAGCGCCGCTGAGGAACTTCGCGATGTCGTCGGCATTTCTGTACCACTCTTTATTCAGACTATCCAACAATGCCTGATCCCCGCTTTTTGCCTCTTCCACGATTTTACCTGCTATGAGGAAATGCTCCGTCAACAGTTCGGTTAGCTTATTGCCGGCTGCCTCCCCGTAGTACGGCTTAATGGCATTTCCAATGTCTTGCTGGTTTTTCAGCAGCCTCGCTAGGACTTTTTCTTGTTCTTCCAAGCCTGCAACTGCGCTTACAATATAACTTCTCGTCCATACCGCATGATCGATCCAGAGTTTCCTTAAACCTTCCTTAAGCTGCACTACCGATTGACTTACACACTGTCTATTCTTAATAAGAACATATTCTATTCCTGATGCCGCCTCGACGTTGATCGGTATGACGCTCATACACAAAACAATAGACATAATCAACGGAGTTAACTTATAGAACAGACTTTTCACTTTCACTTCTCCTTTGCAAGCCTGAATGGAATTGCTCTGTTATATTGTGGGCTATTCTACTCATTTCATTCCTCCAGCATGGCATCCGCAATCGTCAGGAAATCTTCCCGCTAGATCTCATAATGACCGGAATTCCGCATGGCATCCGCCAAGCTAAAAGTATTGTCCTTTTTTTGCAAAACAAGCATACGAAGGGGATGTCCATAATGACAGCCGCATATTGTCACATTGTCTGTTATTATGACAACATATAAAATTTCGGCTACAAATATTGTGTCATAAATAGGTTTGTGGTATACCATAAATAGCGACAAAAGTTAGAATCCAAGGAGGAAACAGAGAAAATGAAATTTTATTTGGACACGGGCAACGTGGAAGAGATCAAAAGAATCGTAAAACTCGGCTTGGTGGATGGAGTTACGACGAACCCGAGCCTGATTGCTAAAGAAGGACGTATTTTCAAAGACGTTATCAAAGAAATTTGCTCGATCGTCGAAGGTCCGGTCAGCGCCGAGGTTATTAGCCTTGATGTGGCAGGCATGCTGAAGGAAGCTCACGAAATCGCGGAGTGGGCGCCGAACGTCGTTATTAAATTGCCGATGACCGAAGCTGGGCTGGAAGCTACGCATCAATTATATAAGGCAGGCATCAAAACGAACGTCACCCTGATTTTCAGCGTAGCGCAAGGTTTATTGGCTGCCAAAGCGGGAGCGACTTACATTAGCCCGTTCGTAGGCAGGTTGGATGATATCGGGGTCGACGGCATGGCTTTGGTCAGAGAACTTCGCCAAGTGCTTGACCAATATGGACTGGCTTCCGAGATTATCGCCGCAAGCATTCGCCATATCGGACATTTCGAGCAAGCCGCGCTGGCCGGGGCTCACATCGCGACGATTCCGGGATCCTTGCTGCCCGTGCTGTGGAAACATCCGTTAACGGATAACGGAATCGATCGCTTCCTCAAGGACTGGGAGAAAGTGCCTAAGCAATAAGAGCCGAACGAGTAGTAAAGGAGTGAGATTCATATCGAACTCACGGTAAGGCAAATGACGATCATCGAACTCGTCAAAAAGCATGCCCCCATCACCGGCGAGCAAATCGCCGAGTGCTTGGGAATAAGCCGTCCGACCATACGGTCGGACTTATCTGTGTTAGTCATGCTAGGCTATATCGACGCCAAACCGAAAGTAGGTTATTTTCTCGGCAAGGTCATGACCTCCGAAGGCCAGTTGAACGAGAAGTTCATGAGCCTGAAAGTCAAAGACGTCATGAACCGGCCGGTAGTCATTGCGGAGAGCGCGACGGTTAACGATGCGGTCATTTCTTTGTTCGTGGAGAACACCGGGTTTTTGACGGTGACGGACGAGCAGGGGGCGCTGACGGGCATGGTTTCCCTGAAGGATTTACTTAAAGTCACGTTGGGCAATCCGAATGCGGCGGCTATTCCGATCAGCATGGTCATGACAAGACTACCACGCCTCGTATTGGTCTCTCCCGATGACTCGGTACTGGAAGCCGCCAAGAAGATGCTCGATCATCAAGTCGGCGGAATGGCGGTCGTTATCCCTTATGGGGACCGGAATCGCTTTGAAGTGGTCGGACGAATAACGAAAACCAATATGACGCAAGCGTTGGTGGATTTGACCTCGGGATTTTCCGCTGAGTAGGGGGAGAAAGGATGTCGGAGCAACGGCAGAAGGTTATATTCGTATGTTCGGACGCCGTCGGAGAAACCGCGGAAGCCGTGGCTAGGGCGACAACAAGGCAGTTTGCGACCGAGCAGGTCAGAATCAGAAGATACGGCAACATTAAACACGAGGATGAGATAAAGGCGATCATTAACGAAGCTTCTATTACCGGAGGATTCATTGCCTATACCCTGGTACAGCCGGAACTGCGGGAGACGATGCGTGACGAGACGATTCGACACGGAGTTCGGGCGGTTGACGTGATGGGACCGATGATGCAAGCCTTTATCGACACGTTTAATGATTCTCCTAAATATAAGCCCGGCCTGCTCCATGAAATGGATGAGAACTATTACCGTAAAATCGAAGCGATCGAGTTCGCAGTCAAATATGACGACGGTAAAGATGCTCGCGGATTGCTGCAGGCGCAAGTGGTGCTCGTCGGGGTGTCGAGGACATCGAAGACGCCGCTAAGCATATACTTGGCCCATAAGGGAATCAGGACGGCCAACTATCCATTGACGATCGAGGTTAAGCCGCCTCAGGAGCTGTTCATGGCTACCAATCGCCTTGTTATCGGATTAACCATGCAACCGGAACGGCTGCTTAAGATCCGCGCGGAACGTCTTAAAGCATTGGGACTGCCGAGCCAAGCCCATTATGCCTCGCTTGAGCGGATCGAGAAGGAGCTGCGATTTGCTTCGGAGATCATGGATCGCTTGCAGTGCCCGGTTATCGACGTGACGGAAAAGGCGATAGAAGAAACGGCAGGACTCATTATTGATATGTTAGCTCCTTGATTGTTAAGTCGCCCCGAAGGCAAAGATTTTTCTGCCCCGGGGCGATTCTTATTACGTCACACTATATTAATCCCGTAAATCCTCAACCGATTGGATATCCATATATTTCGGGACAACGAAGCCTATTTTTGTCCCCGTCAGGTTCGGACCCAGATCTTTGAATTTCCCTTTGTATTTATCGTAATAATCTTTGGAATTCGCTGGGAGCCAAGCCGCCACCATGGCATCCGCATCACCGTTCGCAATCCCCGCCCACATAGGGCCGATCTCCACTTGAAGCATATCGACCCTATATCCAAGCTTGCTTTCCAGAATCTCCTTAACGACATTCGTGCTGGCGATCTCCGAATCCGATGCGACATAAGCCAGCTTGAGCTTTTGACCGGCCGCAACCGGAATGTCCTTAACCCATGAATCTACTATATCGGGGTTATCTTTAACCCATTGGGCGGCCGCTTCTTCCGGATTGGTCCCGCCGCTGATCAGAACCATTATTTTTTCCATATCGAACGGTCTCCAATTAAATCGATCCAGAAACCGGTATGCCGACGGCTGATTTATATCCAGGTTCAAGCGCGCGATGGTGTGGATTTGCTCGCTTTCTCCGAAGGACTTCTTGGGGTCGTCCAAATATTTCAAGTCATACTTGGCAAACATCCAATGGGGCGTCCAGCCGGTTACGATAACGGGTTCCTTGTTTTTATAGGCTTTGTCAAGGGCGGCGGTCATAGCTGTCCCCGAGCCTTCCAGCAGAGTCCACTTCTCAAGAGCGTAATCCTTGATGGCTTGAGCTGACGCTTTCATAAGCCCGGAACCCGGATCGATGCCGATGATGCGATACCCGACTTGGGTTCCCACGGTATCGCCGGCGCTGTCATAATTATTGCCCGCATTCCGGTATATCCCCGCGGCTGCCAGAACAATGACCAAGCCTGCGGCAATCCATGGTGCTTTTTTAAGCCAATCCGTTTTTTCCCGTCGGTTATTATTGATGAATTTCCGCGACATACGGTCAAACAGAATCGCCAAGATAACGACGGTCAGCCCTGCCTCGAATCCTTTTCCCGTATTGAGCTGTGTCACCGACCTGTAGATATCGGCTCCGAGTCCTTGCGCGCCGATCATCGAAGCGATAACAACCATGGACAAGGAAAGCATGATGGTTTGATTGATCCCGGCCATTATGCTAGGCAACGCCAATGGTAATTGAACCTGCAACAATTTCTGGCGGGGAGTAGAACCGATTGCATCGGCGGTCGCGACCAAATCTTCCGAAACCTGCCGAATGCCCAGATTAGTTAGCCGAATGGTGGGTGAGATCGAGAAGATGACGGAGGCTATGACACCGGGAACGACTCCCAAGCCGAAAAAGGTAACCGCCGGAATCAAGTAAACGAAGGCAGGCATTGTCTGCATGAAGTCGAGCAGCGGAGTCAGAGTTTTCTGGATCGTCCGTGTTCTTGCGAATATGATGCCTATCGGCAGTCCCAATACGATCGACACCAACGAAGCGGTCAGCACGAGGGCTGTCGTATCCATCGTAGAATCCCAATAACCGAGATTTAAGATCAGCAGGAGGCCGATAACTACGAACAAAGCCAATGTCCAGCGTCCTAACCGATAGGCAAGAGCGGCAACGAGCGTGATTAATACCCAGGCAGGCAGCAGGTGAAATAAAGCGGAAAAAGCATCTACGGTTCCGCCGATGACCGATGATAGGAAGTCGAACAGGAAGCCTAAGTTCGTACCCAAACATTCAACGATATTCTCAACCCAGCGATCCACAGGAAGCTTAGGCATTACCGATCGCAACCCCCTGTTTCGGTATCATCGCTGCCATCGCCAAGCTTTGGCGCCTGACCTCCCTTAGTTTTACCTCGACGATTGACATAAGACCTCCGCTCATAGCCACATTTTCATCCTTGTTTATTAGAGTTAGATTAAGCATAAAACGGTAAAAATACACATAGGAAGACGATGTTCGTTATTGTCATTATGCTGTTAGTCGTACCGATCCAAGTGGCAATGATTCCGATATTGAAGGACTATACCGGGCTCCGTGAAAGGGTAAACGTCGAAGCAAAAACAAAGCCTGGGTCAACCGAGGGGAATGATAGTCCCTGGGTTCACTCAGGCTTTGTTTTGTCGCTTGACCGCCGTCGGCAGCGAGGTTTATTGGGCTAGCAACTGGCGAATCATTTGTTGTTTCCGGGGGGAGCACGAAAGCCTCTTGGAAGTGTCTCCGAAGAAGAGGTGATCCTCGCCCATGACGGAAATATTTCGCATGTTGACATAACAATCCGACGAGATCCGGAAGAAAGTTGACGAATCTGATAGTAAGCGGTTTCTTTCCTCGGCGGACATTCTTTTTTTGATGTTGTAATTCCGTCCGTGAAAGCTGATTAACCCATGAGCTCCGACTTTGAAGAATAACGTGTCTTGACGCGGTTCGAAATCCTCGTACACATTTTTCTCCTGCAGCGCTACATTCATCGTTCCAATTCCCCCTTAGAATGATGTTGCTTTGGTAGCGCTTTCAGTATAACACAGATGATAGGATTTTGGGCAACTTTCCTAAAAATATTATGGAATATCACAAAAGAAAAAATCCGTTTGAGGGGCTGTCCCTTATGTCTTTATCAGACCTTGTGGGACAGCCCCAAGCGGATGCTATTGAAGGCTTAATCGAATGACATTCCAGGAAGCTTTGCCTAAGCTCGCGGTAATTGTAGACCCGTCTGATTTGGCATTGCCGTTAGAATGCGGTTTAATGCGGTTTGGTTGGTCGGAAGTATTGGCTGCTTTGAGATCTCCATTCTCGAGCACGAGATGTTCAAGAACCGTACAAGCGCCGAAGCTGCGCAAATCGACTTCCAACGGAAGGGAGTTGGTTAAATCGCGGTTAACGGCGAATACGGTAACTTCTCCGGCCTCTTCGTTATACACCGCGATGGATTCCAGGTAAGGGATATCCGTAATTTCCTTCGTATCGTACTTAGGCGATTGCACTAGCGGAACAAGCGCTTGGCCGCGTCCGAATACCGATGCATGCATGTAAGGATAATAGATCGTTTGCGCCCAAGTTTGCCCGCCATTCTCGGTCATAATCGGAGCGATGACATTGACGAGTTGAGCGAGACAAGCCATTTTCACGCGATCCGAATGCTTCAATAAGGCGATCAGCAAGCAGCCGACGACAAGTGCGTCCTCCATCGTATAGATGTCTTCCAGTTGGGGCGGCGCGATTTGCCAAGGTTCGATCTTCTTGTCCGCTTCGTTGGAATGGAACCAAACGTTCCATTCATCGAAGGAAAGGTACATCGTTTTTTTGCTTCTTTTCTTGGCTTTGATGTAATCGCAGGTTGCGGTTACGCTGCGAATGAAATCCTCCATTTCAAGAGAGCGGCCAAGGAAGGTTGGCGTATCGTTGCCATGATTTCCGTAATAACTGTGCAAAGACAGGAATTCCACATGCTCGTAAGTGTGGTCGAGAACAGTTGCTTCCCATTCTGGATACGTCGCCATCCCCCTGCCGGAGCTGCCGCAAGCGACAAGCTCAATCGTGGGATCGGTCCACTTCATGACTTTAGCGGATTCGCAAGCGATTCGCCCGTACTCAACAGCTGTCTTCGCGCCGATCTGCCATGGACCGTCCATTTCGTTGCCGAGGCACCAGGTTTTGATAGCGTGCGGTTGTTTATAGCCGTGGCTGATGCGAAGGTCGCTCCAGTAAGAGCCGGAGGTATGGTTGGCATACTCGACAACGTTTCGGGCTTCGTCGATTCCCTGCGTACCAAGATTGATCGCCCACATGACATCCGTACCCGCGACGCGGCTCCAATCCACGAATTCATTCAATCCGAAATGGTTCGGTTCTACGGTTCTCCATGCCAATTCCAATCGGCTTGGTCGCTGATCCTTCGGACCGATTCCGTCTTTCCAATCGTAACCCGACACGAAGTTGCCGCCGGGATAACGAATGATGGGAACGCGAAGCGCTTGAATAAGGGACAGAACATCCTTGCGGAAGCCTTGCCCGTCAGCTTCGGGATGGCCGGGCTCATAGATGCCGCCGTATACGGCGCGTCCGAGATGCTCGATGAAAGAACCGTAGAGGCGATCATCGATGTTTCCGATAACGAAATCTTTGTCAACGATCATTTTGGCTTTAGTCGACATGATGTTCACTCCTTAAAATAATATATTTATTAATTGTTAAACATAAATAACTGCTCAACAACTATTAAAACCGATGGGTGCCTATTTGGCAATACGGTATTTCAGAATTTAGGTTTGATTTTTAATGGATTTATACTTATATTAATTTAAGCATAAGATTGGCCGAGAATGGCAACGGGCTTATCGGAAAATTGGGAGGTGCCCCATGATCAAAGCAAATACGGACCGCAAATGGTTGCCCCTATACGAGGCGTTAGCCAGTGAAGTACGGCTTCGGATTCTGGAGCTGCTAGCGGAGAAATCGATGAATTTGAAGGAAATCGCCGAACGGCTGGAACTAAGCAGCGCGATCCTAACGATGCATGTCCGCAAGCTTGAGCTAGCGGGATTAATCGATACGAAGATGGTCCGCAGGCAGGGGGGGACGCACAAGATTTGTTCGTTGGCCGAGACTGGCGTAGAGATCGCGCTGCCCCAGCCGGGGGCGGAGGAAAAATTATTTTATGAGCAGAATATTCCCGTGGGGCATTACACCTCTTTCGAGGTTTTCCCTACGTGCGGCTTGGCGACGCGCGAGAAGCTGATCGGCCAGTATGACGATCCGCGTTATTTTCTGGATCCCGAAAGAGTGAATGCGGCAATCTTGTGGCTGGGTAAAGGATACGTGGAATATAAGACGCCGAATTATTTGCTGCCAAGCCAGCTGCCCGATGAGTTGGAAATCTCGTTCGAGATCGCATCGGAAGCGCCCGGATCGAACGATCAGTGGCCATCGGATATCCGATTTTACTTGAACGATGTCCGACTTGGGGAGTGGACAAGCCCGGGAGATTACGGGGGTCATTCCCGTGGGCGTTTTACTCCGGAATGGTGGGTAGTTCCCCTAAACCAATATGGACTTTGGAAAGCGCTTCGCGTGAACCGCAGCGGTACCTATATGGACGGCCAGAGGATATCGGATACGACCCTGGACGACTTGAAGCTGGAGAAGCATTTCTGGACATTTCGATTCGCCGTCGAGGAGGATGCCGCCCATGTGGGGGGGTTAACTTTGTACGGATCGGGGTTTGGCAACTATAATCAAGATATACAATTCCGTGTGTATTACAGCCAGAGGAGATAGAGAAGATGATTAACCGCAAAGTCAGCCCGTCGGAAGGCGGGAAAAGGCTGCATCGTTTCTTGAGAAGCCTAATGCCTAACATCCCCTTGGGACAAATATACAAGATGATCGATTCGGGCAAAGTCAAGGTCAACGGAAAACGTAAAAATCAGAATTACGAGCTGGTTGCCGGAGACGAGTTAGTTCTTTACGTAGATGAAGCTGCCTATCAGGAAGCGAGCATCGGCCAGAAGAAAACGAAGTATGTGGGCGTTAACGCCAACATTGACGTTCTATATGAGGATGCAGAGCTGATGGTCGTTAATAAACCGGTAGGCATGTTAACGCATCCCGATCAAGCGGACCAGAAAGATACGCTAGTGAATCGCGTTCATGCGTATTTGTATCGCAAGGGCGAGTTGGACAGCCCTTTGTTTATGCCTGCGACCGCTAATCGGCTCGATAGGAATACAAGCGGAATCGTGCTTGTTGGAAAGACGGCCGGAATGCTGCATCAATTGAACCAATGGATACAGAAGCATGAATTGCGCAAATATTACGCGACGATTGTAGAAGGGAAATTAGCGGGAGAAGGAACTTTAACAGGGGATCTGATTCGCGACGAGAAGAAAAACCGAACGCACGTTATTAATAAGCCGTCGGATATCGAGCGTCTTGGCGGAGTCGAACAGGTTAAGTCGGCAGTTACAAAGTATCGCGTTCTGCAAACGGGAAATGCCTATTCACTGGTTGAAATAGAGTTGATCAGCGGACGAACGCATCAGATCCGCACCCATTTTCAAGACATCGGACATCCGCTTCTTGGAGATATCAAGTACGGCGGGAAAAGATTCGGAGACGTTAACCATCAATTGCTACACGCTTGGCGGATCGTCTTGCCGGATGGCCGCGAGTTCAAGGCTCCGCTTACTTCCGAGATGCGGGCAGTCGCGGGACGAGTTGGATTTACTGTAAATATTGAGGGTTAGAAGGATTTCGTTGTTTGATGAGGAGATTGCGGGGATGGAGATGGGGATAGCAAGCTATACCAGGGCATTGGCTGTTTGGTTTAGAGAGCATGCGGACGCGAAGAAAGCCGGGCCGATGGAAGGATACATGCGTAATCGGTTTTCGTTCCTTGGAATCAAGACGCCGGAACGAATACAGCTCACCAGAGAGTTCTGGTCGAAGTATGGATTTCCGGTCGGTGAAGAGTTGCTTCTGGTCGTACAACAATTATGGCAGCTGCCTGAACGAGAGTTTCAGAATGTGGCGATGGCTTTTCTGGAGAAACACGGTAAACACGCGGCAAAATTGGACGTGGACGTATTCGAGAAGTTGGTGACGACGAAATCTTGGTGGGATACCGTCGATTATTTGGCATCCCATACGATGGGGGACCATCTGACGAAATACCCGGATTTAATACCTGATTATACCGGGCGGTGGATACAATCGGACGACTTATGGCTGCGTCGAACTGCGATTTTGTATCAATTGAGATACAAAGAGCGAACGGATGTCGAACGGTTATTTGACTACATAGTCCGCTGCAAGGACGAGAAAGAATTTTTTATCCGCAAAGCGATCGGATGGGCGCTCAGGGAATATTCGAAGACGGACAAGGCCGCGGTACTTCGCTTCGTATCGGAAACCCAATTGTCTCCCTTAAGCGAGAGAGAAGCTTTGAAGTATATTTTGCGGTTGCGGTAAGTTATTTTGGCAATAAACGAATAAACCACGTGATCGCAACTGGACTTATTTTCTCCCATTCGCGACAACGTGGTTTATTTCATTCATTCATTCATTCATTCATTCATTAAATAATTCATTCCTCGTAGACTTGCGCCAGATTTAAGATATGGCGCTGGAGCTCTTTGATTAATTCAGGCGGCTCAATGACCTTTACGTTAAAGCTGTAGCTAAGAACATGCTGCACCGCTCGATCGATTGAGGTGTACTGCGTTGCCACCTGGAGGGTTCCGTCCGAATTTTCCGTAATTAGATTTATATCGAACTCGTCCCTTACCCTTGTCTTGACTGCGGTATTAAAGCGGAATACGGCAGGAACTTTCGCGAAGTTCGCTTGGCTTGTAAACCGTTGTTCGATTTCCTGGAGCGTGATGTTCCGGGATACGAACTTCTCCTGCGACTCACTAAGCTGGATGATGCGGGATAATCTGAATACGCGAGGTTCCGATCGAGTGAGGCAATAGCCATATACGTACCAAGCGTACCCTTTAAGAAATAGTCCGTGGGGTTCGATCTTCCTTGAGGATTCGTTTCCTTTGATATCGATATATTCGAATGTAATGATATGCTGCGCTCTGGTCGCCCGGTGGAGAGCGCTTATTTTATCCTTCTCGCTTTGAGAAGTCCCGAAATCCATATCTAGCTTGGCTGAATCGGATCCCTTGGTATTACCGGGCATCAGAGCGCCGATTCGCTCGATTAAACCATCGATATCGGGGTTATCCGTTGCCGATTTAACCCCGCGCAATGCCATGCAGATAGAAGAAAAGTCTTCAAGAGACAGGATTTGTTTGTCCAGCCGATAACCCGACATAATTTCATATCCCCCGTCCGAACCGGGAAACGAAACGATTGGAATTCCGGATTGATTGATCGACTCCATGTCGCGATAAATCGTTCGCAAGGAAACCTCGAACCGCTCGGCCAAATCGGTCGCACTGACCCGAGTTTGATTTAATAAAGCCATAGTTATCGCAAGCAGCCGATCTATCTTCATGTGAAGTTCCTCCCAAGCCGGAAATCAATCGTTTCATTTTCAGATTCAACTATTTTCTACGCCTCATAGGTAATTACCTTCTTATATCTTAAACGGCGAACCCTGACAACACTATGTCAGAGTTGATGCAGGATAGTATTCAATTATCCGGAAAATAAAAAAACCGCTTATCTGAACCTGAGCAGTCAAGAACATGCGATTTATAAATTTCTTTTCCTTTAGTTCGCTTTGTGGGCATTCTCTAGCTATAGAATAATTCAACGGAAAGTATAAGTCTATTCTTTTTTCGATTTTTTAGCTATATTTTTAATGCTGATTCCGCGGGCAGGCCATAGAGATGCATCTCTAGTTACAAAATAGGGAGTGTGCAGGAATGCCAAAAGCTAGCAAAAGTACAAGATTTGTGATAATAGGATTGTTAATGGGCTTGATTCTATCCTCGTTAGATCAAACGATTATTTCGACGGCTATGCCAACACTCGTTGAAGAATTGGACGGATTTTCGTTATACAGTTGGGTATTCGCCGTTTATATGTTAGCTTCAACGACGACTATGCCGATATACGGTAAACTTGCCGATATATACGGTCGAAGAAAGATGTATTTAACAGGCATGTTTTTATTCCAAGCTGGATCCGGTTTGTGCGGAATCGCCGAGAATATGACGCAGCTTATCGTATTCAGAGGCATACAGGGTCTTGGAGCCGGCGCCTTGCTGCCTGTTGCGTTCACGATCGTCGGCGACTTGTTTTCTCCCGAACAACGGGGGAAGTTTATGGGATTGTTCGGCACGGTGTTCGGGCTGTCCAGTATGATTGGACCGACGCTTGGCGGCTTGATCGTCGAACATTGGAGCTGGGGGTGGATTTTTCTTATCAACATCCCTATAGGCGTCCCTGCGTTAATAATCATTTACGCAAATCTTAAAGAGAGCAGAAGCGAAGATAAAAGATCCATTGATTGGTTCGGAGCGATAATATTTAGCTTGGCATCAGTTTCGATACTGGTTATCAGTGATGCGTTAAAGGGGCTCTTCAACCGTTTCTATTTGTATACTACGGTCACTCTTCTTATAAATGAAAATAAGGTGATATCGGTCATATTCTTTGATCTCGATAATTTTAAGAAGTTGAACGACACCCGAGGTCATGAAGAAGGGGATAAGGCTCTCAAGGCAGTAGCATCCATTCTCAAAGAGGAAGCCGAGGAAGTGGGCATCGCGGGCCGTTACAGCGGCGAGGAGATGGTCATATTGGTTGACGATCCCGATGTCGATATCGATACTTTTGCGGAAAGGATACGGGAGCGAATTGAGGACGAGACAATAGTTACGGCCAGTATGGGCTACTCAACCATTGTAGATGGAGACTCAACGGATTCGCTTATCAAGAAGGCAGACAAAGCGATGTACGTCTCTAAAATGAGCGGTAAGAACCGGGTTCACGGGTTTGCCAATCTAACTGAAGAACAACTAGCTCTGCTTCAGGATGGTTCTGGTGAGCTTGAAGAATAATGTCAAATTGTGTTGGAATGTCATCGAGGCCAATAGGTCAAACAACCGGAACGGAAGCACCGAACGGATAGAGGGGATACTCTTTATTTGTTCGGTTTTTTTTGTTGCTGGGAAACGGGAGGAAACAAGATGGAGATTACGCATAGTTTCACAGGTAGGCAAGAAGAAGTATGGCAATCATTACGAGGTCATGCTCGGAGTCGGGCAATTCTAGTGAAAGCGGGAATGGAGGAATCAGGAACTCCGTTCGCTTCGATATCAAATGGAAGTCATGGATTCACGCGATTCACACAGGAGCATCGGCGGAAATCCTGCTCGCTCTAACAGACGGGGAAGACCTTGCCTCCGCAAAATATTTTTCTGGATCTGCGTGGGAGAGCTCGAGGATTATGGCTGCCGCTGTTTGTAATGTAGAAGCCGTCTTTACGGAAGCAAGCTTTAAGCAACGCAGGACAATCATGATTGATATCGGCAAGAGGTTGCACAAAATTCTAAGCGGTTTGAATCCTTCATTTACAATGACTGATTGCGGCGGAGAAGGGGAGGGGGGCGTAACTGTCCAAATCCGGAATGAACCGTACGAGCCGTTCTTGGATGTTGAATGGATCGAGGATTTGATGGGGGAAAAATGATGTGATTCAATTGAACTAAAACGGAAAATAATTTTCCAGTAATGTGTAACTATTTGTAGTCCAAAGTGTTTACTATATAGGACTTTCTAGCTCGATGACGGAGGCTACGCAAAATGAACTTAAAGATTCTGATTGAGCAGAGAACCAAAAACTCTTTGTTGTATATCCCAGCATTAAAAATGTTCATGACAGGGGAATCCAAAACCGCCGGTACGGAATGCTTGAAAGAGACCATCAGCGCTTTCAGTATGGAGGATTTGCATCGCATTCAGGACAATTCATTAATTGAGTTTGCAGAAGGCGGGTACCTTTACATAATCGAGCATAGCCCAACAGATGATAGGTCTTTCGGTTATATCCCGGCACTGGATTTATCTGTCGTGGGAGAGACCTAGGAAGAAGCAGTTTCGTTCCTTCTTGATGTCATTCAGTTCCGTGCTGAGAATGACCAACATCTCCACATATTGATTCGAAAGAAGCAAAAGAATATCGACTCATGTCATGAATGATAAGAGGACTCAATAGTATTGTGCACGAATGTATGATGTTATTTTAGGGAAGGGGGTTACTATTTAAGGGAAAATGGTGCCATGAAAATCAACCTTTCTAGAATGGAGATAGGATAGTGACGTATCAGTTGACATGTATTGTCGCAGAAGATGTTACTTACCAACGAGAGCTATACAGCAAATATGCGACAGAATGCGGATTAAAAGTGATTTCATCAACAGCATACGGATCGCGTTTAGTAGAGTTATGCTTGAAACTCAAGCCGGATATTCTCTTTTTGGATATCGGGCTGGAACGAACGGACGGGATAACAGCGTGTAAGGAATTGTTGAAAAAAGGATTTCGAGCGCAAATCGTTATTGTTTCGGAGTCAACCGATCCAAAACATATTCTCACATGCATGAACGAGTTGAATGCTTCAACCTATTTGACCAAGCCCTTTTTTCTGGAACAATTTCAACGAGCTGTTGATAAAGCGGCCCTAAACATTAATAGCTTGTATTTGCTTCATCAAGTTCAGGGAGAAAGCTTGCATTTGATCCGGGTACAAACGATGTACAAAGTTCAAACGCTGAATGAAAATACGATTTTGTATAAGAAAAAAGCGAAGCACCGATCAGTTTATATTTATCTGATCAATGGTGAGATGGTAACGTCTTCTACTCCAATTAAAAAAATATTGGAGCAAAGCTCAGGTTCTCTGTTCATTCCGCACCGAGGTTATCTGGCGAATATACAGCACATTATCAAGATATCCGCAGATGAATGGATTGAAGGCAATTATGAAATCACTCTCCGCCAAACGCACGAAAAGATTCCTTTAACACGAAGAAATTATAGTCATTTTATCCAAGCCAAACAAGAAATAAGACTGGAGACCTAAGTGGATATCGCATTATTTGACATTTTTCTCACCGTTTAGGTCGCACTTTCGGCCTTTTATACAATATCTCTTTTTTCGTAATTGATTATTTGATATATAAAGAAATGTAGGATGAAAGTCGGTTTTTCCAAAGTTTTGATTGAAATGCTGGCCAGCTTTCAATAGATATGCGCGTAAAGTAAAAAAAAGGAAGGATGATGTTTTTTGAAAAAGGTCCTAGTTTTATTTTCGATTCTGACTATGATTCTTTCAGGTGCAACATCAGTGTCGGCTTCAAGCAAAAAGACCATTGAAGAAGTTAAAGAGAGTGTAAATTCTTATGATCAATCAATTGTAAACGATTTATTGAACAGCGGTCTGAGCTATGATGATGCAGTATACCATGCAAAGGTTGACAAATTAGTAAAAGGTCTAGAGGAAAATAACATTGCAGTAAAGATTGACCCGAATACGGAGGATATTAGTGATGACTATGTTAGGCTAAACAAAAAACAATTCCAGAATGATTTTCTCGCACTAAAAGATGGTGCCGTTAAAAAGAGCTTAATATCCATAAACAATTTAATGACAACTGGTGTTGATGAACTAAATAAATTTATGAAAAAGCAAAAAAATGATAGTTATGATTCAAAGTATACACTCGAATATCCTGATGGGAGTTCGTTAACAGTTACAAGTGGTGCAACGGCATCTCCTAGTGTAACTGATGACAGAATACAAGCAAATCAAACTTGCTCAGGAACCCAAATGACACCAAATGTAACAGGACCTTGGAATTCCACCTCTTGTATATCATATGAATCAAGTTTGGTATATGATCTTAATGGTGGCAGTTGGCCAAATAATACAACATGGAATGGCGATGCTTGGACAGAGTGGTCGTTTTCATCCCCGGGTAGTTACTCAAAACTTAAGGATTTGTTTGGATGGAGTTGGAAAGGCACTGTTTCAGGTGGTTACTTAACTTATGGCGACGCAAGCATTAGATACGATTCTGGAACAGCTTCTTCGTATGGGGTTGTATTAATAAATACTGAATATCTATCAAATTCGAATACGAATGGTGATGGAACGAACAAATGGGTTCAGGGTTATACAGATGTTTTATTTGAAGTGACAGGATCCTTTAGTGCCAGTTATGGAATTTTATCAGTAAGTGTTAATACAGGTGGGCAGTGGCACCAGTATGCAATTGATGAGGTGAATGGTTGGAGTGATGTCCACCATTATGCAGCGACATATAAGTAAATAAGTTCTAATTGAGGGGGGTAATCTACCTTCCCTCAATTTCCTAATAGTAGGGAGTGTAGTTGAGTGCATGCAAACATCTTCCGTAAAAATACGAATGCCTTCCGATTCCTCGTGCTCTGTTTAGTTTTGTTAATTCTATTATTAACTAAATATCTCTTTTTTCATTCTTTTTTTAAATTGTCAACATTGAACAGTTTTAATTTATTGACCCCAGTAGATTATCCGATAAATACTAACATCACAGTTTCAGATATACACAAAATAAAGGTAGGATTAATTGACACTGGTTTATTTTTTAAAAATGATGAAATAAATATTAAATTGGCAAATAATCCTTCAATAAAAGAAGGAATGAAGCAATATCATGGGGTTTCTGTCGCTGGGATAATAGCAGCATCTGGAAGAACTAAATATGATTATATAGGCTTTATTCCAGGACTCAATCTAATCGGATATAATGTAGATATTTACAAAGCTAATTCATCAGACTTATCAACAGCTGTGGATGTACTTCGTCAGCAAAATGTCGATATTATTAATATTAGTATAGGCACTAATACTTATGACTCAAAGTTATTCAACAGTGTTCAAAGAGCTATAATGGATGGAATCGTAATTATTTGCTCTTCTGGAAATAGCGGCTCGTATTTACCGAATTATCCTGCATCCTTTGATATTAAAGGGGTAGTATCCGTCGGTGCCCTAGATAATTCTTTTAATATTCTTCAGTCTTCAACTGTAAATGAAATGGTGGACATATATGCACCGGGAGATCAGATAAAAACATTGAGTGTCGTAAATAATAAGTTAACAGTTGTGAAACAATCAGGTACTTCCTTTGCTGCGCCGATTATCACATCATTAGTTGTTTTGATAAAGGCAGCAAAACCAAAAGTTTCCCCTGCAGATATTGAGAAGATATTGGTGGCGTCTTCTATAAAATACGTGGCAAACTGGGGACTAGAAAAGAAATATATTAACGTAGTAGACTTTGAAAAAACATTAAATATGATCGGAGGAAAATAATGCGAGGATCCAGGATTGTTATTTTAATTATGGTAATGGTTTTTTTGAGCGGTTGTCAAAATGGTCAAAATGAGAGAGCTCAAATTAATTCGGAAACATTGGACACTGAAACTGATTATCAAAAAGCGATTGTAGATTATTTATCAAATAAGCATGGAGATATTAGCAATTTCCGACTAAATGAAATTAAAGAACCTGAGCCTAGTGACTCGTTTGTCATGTTTACATACATGAAAGATAATAAACTTTTTGAAGGAGTTGCATACTTCCACAATAATTCAAAAGGACAAAATTCCACTCTTGTTACTTTGGAGGAGACTAAGAGTGACTCTGAGACTGTAGTTACAACAATGCATCTTGTAGGGGAGCTTAAAGATGACCCTATTGGTAGGAATTTTCGCGTGGTATCAGGTATTGCAAATGATAAAAAAATTAAATTTATTGCGCTTAACTTCTCCAATCATAAAAACGAATTGTTTTATTTATCCGATTCAAAGAGAACATATTTAAGTGTGTTGATTAATGAAAAAGCTTTTCTTACTAAAATAATCGGGATGGACAAGAATCAGTCCCAGGTATTTTTAAGAGAGTTGAAATAATCCTCAAATTACATCATTCCCTGTTCATACCGGAATGAGTTCGGTCGGTGGCCACCGGGACATTTTTAGACAGGAAATGACCAGGAATGCATCCTATTTCGTTAATCAACATTTCTTGGTCACACGGACCAAATGATCTTCTCAGTAACCAGAAATTAAGAAAGCCCGCCGTGTATCGCGGTTTACTCCAGTATAGCGAAATGCTGCCGTTACGATCTTTAATTGGCTTGCAGTTACTCTTTCTTCAACGGCTTTCTGCTGTGTGCGCGAGCATTTTGATCAGTTGCTCCCGGTCAATAAGATGGATCCCCGCCTTCTTCGCGAGCGCCTTGGCGGAATCGGTGAACTTGCAATTGCTGATGACCCATCCTTCGTCGCAATCATAGAATAGCTTGCCGGCGAACACTTCCTGCACGGCCGAGTTGCCGACGTTTTGATCGGGCGAATAGCGTTTGACCTGTACGCCGATTCGTTTCCCGTCCCGCTTCAGAATGAGGTCAAGCCCCTGGTCTCCGGATGCCGGCGTGCTCTGGACCAGGTATCCCATGCTGACGAAGAGCGACTGAAGGCGGTTTTCAAACTGGACCCCGGTCATGACGTCGATCTCTTCGATGCCGCTTGCGGTTCGCAGCCTGATCCGCTCCCGTGCCGCGGCTTCGGCACGTTCCAGGGATATGAACCGTTTGATTCGCTCGTCTTCCTCATCCACTTCCTTCAGGTGGCGCTCCGCCTGCTGTTGGGGCGTCGTGGGCCAGCGGGTGAACCGGTTGACCAGGATCGTTCCCGGCACAAGCACGGCGATAAAGATAAGCGGCACGAAAAGCGGGGGAGATCCCAGTAGAACCGGACAAAGAGCGCGATAAAGATGCAGTAAAAGCCGGCAACCGAGGCGTTTTCGTACCAAGGGCTGTAATTATACCGCAGGAAAAACCCTTCGGCCGTCTTCACGTAGCAGTCGTTCCAGCGGCCCAGTTCAAAGGACTTCGGGTTCTCCTGGTCGCCGCGGTATTTGAGTGGCACCGCCTTGCCGCAATCCGTGCACGTTTTGCCAGAATCCCGGAAGCCCGGCTTATGGCTCTCCAATTCCCGCACGACGACATCGAAAAATTTCCGTTGCGCCCTCATCCCAATCGCCTCTTTCGACCCGCCGCGCTGCAGTAGGGCAACAGTTCGACACGATTCACATTTTCCCTGATTATACCACGATGTTTGTCCCACTGTGGCAATTGCCACATATACTTACTCCAATAAAATGTTCTGATTGATTGAATGAAAAGTCGATCCATGAGAGGCGTTTTATATTTTAAAGAGCGATAACCGGAATTCTACTATGAAATCGTAGTCACGGTTTATACGAAATTTATTCAATCGGATCATTTTCCGGATCTCTAAGTACATCGACCAACTCTTTTAAATCAACACTCATATTCTTCAACTGTTGCAACTCAGCATTGCTCTTGTTATATGAGAGCTTATTCTGTACTTTTTCAAATATCGCCATCGCATCATTGAGAGTATCCGCTGCTTCTCGTCTGGCAGTGATTGCTTCAGCAATGTCACGCTTCCTTTGATGCTTACTTAAGGCTGCCACTCTTGAACCACCACCTATTGTCGATTTTTGCGACGAACGCAAACGTTTGTTCAGATTCATCGAGTGTAGCAATGATGTTGTGCATTCAACTGTTGTAACTGGCAGGCCCGAGCAAACGGCGAAATACCGTTGCTCGGGCTTTATTGCTACTCAAAACCGTCACCTAGGGTTTACTATCATAACAGAAGGAGCATCGTAATTTAGGTATGGTACATCCTTCACTCTATCGAAAATCGACATATGAGAAAATAAACCGACCGGGCATCTTGCAGTGGTTCCAAACCGATTCCGGTAATGACGTGAGGGATTTCTTTAAATTCTTGCCCTGTATACAACGCAGCTACCGACTTTATACGCTGTATGAGCTCGGTGTCTCCGCTGAGCTTTCCGCCTGTTTTCCACGTTATAGAGACCTCTCGACCGTTTAGCAAACCGCTTGTCGAGAATGACGAAAGTGTTGGCATTAACTTAATACCCCCAGCTTTCCCTCGTCGTTGTTCCTCCACACATTCAATTAGCCGGGCGACTTCTATTTCGGCACATTCATAAGTGCAAGTCTGCGAACCATATCTATTTTCTGGCGAGTAAGGGACATAACAAACATAATAGCATTGGTATTAGGCGGCAATGCTCAGGGAACGGACGCTTCTTATGCATGGGGATCGACTCGGATCATTGGATTGTTAAGCATTGGGGCGATATTGCTTGCGTTGTTCTTATGGATTGAAATGAAGGCGAAAGAGCCGATTATTCCTCTCCGATTGTTCAGGATTCGCGTCATCGGTTTCGGGAACGTGGCCGGATTTTTCATGAGCGCTGCGATGTTCGGCGCTTTTGCATACATTCCGTTGTTCGTACAGGGAGTAATTGGAGTCAGTCCTTCCGGCGTCGGTTATCTATTAACTCCGCTTATGTTGTCCGTTGTTGTCTCGACTACGATCGGCGGACGTCTAATGAGTAAGCTTTCATATCGGACGATTCTCGTCCCCAGCATGTTATTAATGGCTATCGGCTTTATTTGTCTCAGCCAAATGACAAGCGACACAAAGCAATTCCAAATTATCATGTATATGATTGTAACCGGGCTGGGAATAGGAGCTGTGTATCCGGTGATCGGAACGGCGGCGCAAAGTGCGGTTGATCCGAGTAGTCGCGGAGTTGCCACATCCTCGTCGCAATTTTTCCGTTCGATCGGAGGTACGATAGGAGTAAGCGTATTAGGCAGTCTTATAGCACAGAGAATGTCGCTGGGTTTGGGTTCTCTTAGCGAAGATATTCCCGCTCTGTCCCCTGAGCAACTCCGGACCATTGCCGAGCCTCAGGCACTTCTGGACTCCGATTTTCGCGATTCCTTACCGAATGAAGTTCTAGACAGCCTCCAAAGCTTATTCGCCCATTCCTTAAATGGAGTATTTTCATTGGGGTTAATCTTTGTTTGTATTGCTTTGATAGCATGTCTCTTTATGGGAAATGCTCGATTAGTCAATCAAAAATAAAAGGTAAGAGGTGCCTGAGGAAACCGATGGGTTCGACAAATAGCTTGCTTCTCAAAAGGGGGCGTCGCATTGCGTCCGTGAATTTCGGCAACAAGGAAGACGCCATGCTTATCGAGAACAGAGGCTGGACGTGCGGCTCATGCGGATCACTTCATTCGTACCTTGCCAGAAGGCTGCGATAAGGTGTTAAATGAAGAAGCATCTAACTTGTCGCAAGGGCAGAAGCGGTTGCTTACGATCGCTAGGGCAATATTGGCGGATCCCGCTATTCTTATTCTGAACGAAGCGACAACAGTCAGTTTGTGGGCGGGAATCCGCGTCAGAGCGTTGGGTAAAAGAGTACGGAAGGCAACTATAATCAGAGTTGTGCAGACTTGCAACCGAGCAACCGAGCAACCGAGCAACCGGGCAACCGAGCAACCGAGCAACCGGGCAACCGAGCAACCGGGCAACCGCACATTCTCCCAGCTTAGCTTTTGGTAGTGGTGCACTCAGACGAGGAGAAGATGTTGATGGCAAGCTTAGAAGAGATTATTCGAGGTAGGCGTAGTATCGGGAAAATGAAGAATGAGCCTGTACCGAAAGAGCTGGTAGAGAAGCTCATTGACGCCGCGGTGTGGGCGCCTAACCATCATGGTACCGAGCCTTGGAAGTTTATCGTCATGACAGGGGAAGGCAGGCGTGTTTTAGGGCAGGCTTATGCGGACATTGCCGCGGATTCATTGAAGGAACTCCCTGAAGAGGAGCGTAAGCAACGCTTAGATAAGGAAGTAGCCAAAGCTTTCCGGGCTCCGGTAGTTATTGCCGCTTTATGCTCGCCTTCGGATGCGCCCCGCGTTAACGTTGCGGAGGAGCTTGCTGCCGCCCATGCGGCTGTGCAGAATTTGCTGCTCATGGCGCATGCGAACGGGCTTGGCGCGATATGGCGCACAGGAGATCCAGCCTATCACCCAAAGATGAAGCAAGCGCTCGGGCTTGAGGGCAACGAACAAGTCGTCGGGCTTATCTATGTCGGTTATCCCGACGTCCAACAGCCCGCAGGCAAGAGAATCCCTGGAACCGCGAAGACCGTCTGGCTTGAGGGCTGACGGTTTATACAAAAAAGAGCCAATCCAGCGAGTTGTTCGCAAGGATTGGTTCTTTTTTTGTACGAAGGGCTTCCCACAGTACCTGTAGGTTCAGAAACTGGTCTTAGAGCGCCGCATCCGGGGTTTCGAGTAACCGTAGGTTCAGTAACTGCAAAAAAGTAACGCTACAGCGTCGCGACCGAGCGCCTTACGATCATGTCGGCTGGCAGGACGATTTTCTTCCACGGCATTCCCGTCTCGCCGCGCAGCTGAATCCTCTCGACGAGCATTTGCATGCCTAGGTAGCCGAACTGGTAGGCTTGCTGGGCAACGACAGTCAGGAAAGGATCGATTTCCGAATAAGGACCAAGATCATCGAAGCATACCAATGACATTTGTTCGGGCACCCTAATTCCGCGTTTGTTCAGCGTTCGAATGACCTCCACCGCCAGCACGTTGTTTCCGGCTACGATAGCCGTAGGCATGGGATCCATCCGATTCAACCAAGCTTCGATGTCGGACAAATCGCTGCGAGGTTCGAAAGCAGTTTCCAGAACGTAAATATCGTCATAGGGCAAATCGTTAAGCTTCAACGCTTCCCTATACCCTTCTAACCGCAAACGTGCACTAGATACATAAGGAGATCCATTGATCATAGCGATCCGACGGTGCCCTTGGGATGTTAGATGATCCACAAGCTTTCGGGCACCCCCTTTACTGTCGCCGAGCACTACGTCGCTATCCATTCCGGGAACTTCACGGTCTAACAGCACGAAAGGAACCTGATGCCTGCGAAGCTTCTCCAAATGCGGCAAAGAAGGATCGCCCGCCGGTGCGACCAAGACCCCGTCGGCCCTAGTCGCCAGAATCGTGTCTATATATTCTCTTTCCTTCTCGACGCTTTCATCGGAGTTCCCGAACAGCAAGCGGTAGCCGTGTTTCTTGGCGGCATCCTCGGCCCCCCGGGCAAGAGTCGTATAGAAAGGATTTGTAATATCCGTAATTAGCAAAAATAACAAATTGCTCTGTTGAAGCACGAGGCTGCGGGCCATTTGGTTCGGAACATAGTTCAGCTCATCCATGACCCGGCGCACTTTAACCCTTGTTTTGTCGCTGATTTTTCCAGTGTTATTGATAACTCTGGAAACCGTCATCGCGGAGACGCCAGCTTTGGACGCAATATCGTATATCGTAACCATAAGAGCGCTCCTTCTCGTCAATATCTACTCTTATCTTACAAAATTAAAGAATTGACAGCAAGCGCTTACCCTGATAATTTAAGGTTATCGGTAACATTATTTAAACCAAATGGAGGTTCAATCAATGGCAGAGCTAAATTTCAGATGGAACGGCGGATTTCCGAAAATCGGCATTCGTCCTACGATTGACGGCAGACGCAAAGGCGTTCGCGAGTCGCTGGAAGATCAAACGATGAACATGGCTATCGGCGTTGCCAAGCTTTTCTCCGAAAACTTGCGTTATCCGGATGGATCGCCGGTGGAATGCGTCATCGCCGATTCTTGTATCGGCGGTGTAGCGGAATCCGCAGCGGCTGCGAGCAAGTTCGCGAGGGAAAACGTCGGCGTATCGATAACGGTCACGCCTTGCTGGTGTTACGGAACCGAAACGATGGACATGGATCCGTCGATTCCGAAAGCGGTATGGGGCTTTAACGGCACGGAACGTCCAGGCGCCGTATATTTGGCAGCGGTACTGTCCGCTTACGCGCAGAAAGGCCTTCCCGCATTCGGCATTTACGGTAAAGACGTTCAGGACGCAGGAACGACGGACGTCCCGGAGGATGTCAAAGGCAAATTGCTCGGTTTTGCCAGAGCCGGACTTGCGGTTGCCCTAATGAAAGGCAAATCTTACTTGTCGATGGGTTCCGTATCCATGGGGATTGCCGGTTCCATCGTGAACGATAGTTTCTTCCAAGAATACTTGGGCATTCGCACCGAGTATGTGGATATGACCGAATTCGTGCGCCGCATGGACGAGAAAATCTACGATCCCGTTGAATACGAGAAAGCGCTTGCCTGGGTCAAAGAAAACTGCAAAGAAGGCCCGGACAACAATCCGCCCGAAATCCAAACGACCCGCGAACGCAAAGACAAGGACTGGGAGACGGTCGTTAAGATGACGATCATCGCCCGCGATCTTATGGTAGGCAACCCTCGTCTGAACGAGCTCGACTTCGGCGAAGAAGCCCAAGGTCACAACGCCATCGTTTCCGGATTCCAAGGCCAACGCCATTGGACGGATCATTTCCCGAACGGCGACTTCATGGAAGCGATCCTCAATTCCTCGTTCGACTGGAACGGTATCCGCGCGCCTTACATGGTCGCAACCGAGAACGACAGCTTGAACGGAGCGGTTATGCTGTTCGGCAACCTGCTTACGAATACGGCGCAAATCTTCGCTGACGTCCGCACGTATTGGAGCCCGGATTCCGTTGAGCGCGTAACGGGACACAAACTTACAGGCACGGCCGCCAACGGATTGCTTCACCTGATCAATTCCGGCCCGGCTACGCTCGACGGAACAGGCGAGCAAACGAAGGACGGCAAACCGGCAATGAAGCCTTTCTGGGAAATTTCTGCGCAAGAAGCCCAGAAGTGCCTTGATGTTACTTCATGGCGTCCGGCGTCGGTTGAATATTTCCGCGGGGGCGGTTATTCATCGGACTTCCTGACCCGCGGCGGCATACCGATGACGATGTCCCGTTTGAACTTGGTTAAAGGAATCGGTCCTGTTCTGCAAATCGCTGAAGGCTATTCCGTAGATTTGCCAGCCGACGTGCACGATACGCTCGACAAACGCACGGATCCCACTTGGCCGACGACGTGGTTCGCTCCAATCCTTACCGGTAAAGGTTCGTTTAGCAGCGTATATGACGTTATGGACAATTGGGGAGCTAACCACGGATCGATCAGCTACGGCCATATCGGCGCGGATCTGATCACGCTTGCTTCGATGCTTCGCATTCCGGTGAGCATGCATAACGTACCTGGCGAGCAAGTATTTCGTCCTCGCGTCTGGGGCCTGTTCGGAACGGACAATGCTGAGAGCGCGGATTATCGCGCGTGCAACAATTTCGGTCCGCTGTACAAATAATTCGATGACAACGCCGCATGTCTGTTTCCGAATCTTAGAAGCAGGCGGCGGTTGTCTGTCTATAGAATGGAGAAAACATATGAGCAGCCAAGCTATCCGCGAGGAATTATGTAAATACGCGCAAAAAACCGTCTCCAACAAGCTTGTCGTTGGACCCGGAGGCAATCTGAGCGCCCGCTTTGAGGGTAAAATGTATCTATCACCCAGCGGCTTCGCTTTGGATGAAATTAAGCCGGAGCAGTGGGTAGAAGTGGACATCGAGACTGGAAACATTACCGATATCGGACTTCGTCCGTCCTCCGAGGTGCTAATGCATCTTTACGCCTACCGCCAAAATCCGAACATCGGCGCGATGGTGCACACGCACCCGCCTTACTGCATTGCTTTTACGTTAGTGGAAAAAGACTTGCCGATCATGTTCCCGGACCAAGCCGCGCTTGTCGGCAAAACCGTGTACGTCGATTACGTATTGCCGACGACCGATAAGATTGCGGATGCCGTAGTCGCGAAGATCGAGCATGCTTCGATCCTGCTGGGCAACCACGGTTTAGTCACGACTGGCCGCAACCTTCGTGAAGCTTATTACCGTACTGAAGTGGTAGAGGAAAGCGCGAAAATCTTCCTCATCGCAACGGCGATCAAAGAGCCAAAGGTTCTGACAAAGGAAGAGTTCGAGGAAATCGCCTCGCTGGAGAGCGAAGCTTATCGCATCGAATTGCTGCAGAAGATGAAATAGCGGCGGAGGGATTTCAAATGACATCGGGCACGACAGTATTGGCGTTCGACATGGGTGCCAGCAGCGGACGGGCACTTGTGGGGCAACTGCTGACGAATTCCGCAGGCGAGCGGAGGCTGCAGGTGTCGGAAATTCACCGTTTTCCCAACCATGCGATTCAAGTTGGGGACCACTTGCATTGGGATATTTTGCGGCTGCTGCACGAGATGAAGAAAGGGATCCGTCTGGCTTTCCAAAGCGGATATACGCCATCTACGTTCGGCGTCGATACCTGGGGAGTCGACTTCGGTCTGCTTGATGGCAACGGGGAATTGCTTGGCAACCCTTATCATTATCGCGATCCGCATACCGAAGGACTGATCGAAGAAGTCAGCGGCTTGATCGGACAAGAAGCTTTATTTCAGCAAAGCGGGCTGCAGTTCATGCCGTTCAACACTTTATACCAGCTCTATGCGATGAAGAAGGCGGCTTCGCCGAAATTGATCGTCGCGAAGACGTTGCTCTTAACTCCGGATTTATTAGCCTATTTGCTAACCGGAGTTAAAGCATGCGAGTTTACGATGGCGACGACGACTCAACTTTTTAACCCGGAGACGCAAGCCTGGAATTCGGAGTTGATGGGAAGGCTCGGCATTCCGCCGCATCTGTTCCTGAAGCCAATACATCCGGGCACGATGATTGGGCCTCTGACTCCGGCCGTAACCGCAGAGCTCGGCGTTCCCGCTATCCAAGCGGTAGCCGTCGGGACGCACGATACGGAGTCGGCTATCGCTGCCGTACCTGCGGGAGATGAGCCGTTTGCCTATCTCGTATGCGGAACTTGGTCTTTGCTTGGTACGGAAATGGCGCAACCCCTCCTCAGCCGCGAGACGATGGAGCTTCAATTTTCCAACGAAGGCGGAGTCGGGGAAACCTATCAGCTGCTGAAAAATATTATGGGTCTTTGGCTGCTTCAAGAATGCAAACGGGAATGGGATGAGCAAGGCAACGAGATCGGCTTCCCGGAATTGGTTCGCTTGGCGAAGCAAGCAGATCCTTTCCGAAGTCTCATTCATCCGGACGATCCAAGGTTTTTCTCCCCATCCGGCATGGTGAAGAAAATCCAAGCATTCTGCCGCGAGACGAATCAGCATATCCCGCAGAGCGAAGGCGAAGTTATTCGCTGCATTCTCGAGAGCCTGGCCTTACGATACCGTCAGGCGTTAGAGCAAGCGGAACAGCTGACGGATATCCGCTATGGCGGGCTTCATATGGTCGGCGGCGGTATCCAGAACCAACTCCTCTGCCAATTTACCGCTAACGCATTAGGACGGTCCGTATGGGCAGGGCCGATTGAAGCCAGCGCTATAGGCAACATGCTGATGCAGCTGGTTGCTCTTGGAAGATGCGCGAATTTGCGGGAAGCACGCATTCTTGTTGCCGCTTCTTTCCCCATCGATGTATACGAGCCGGACAACAACGACGCGAATTGGGCTAAAGCCTACGAGGCTTTTCTCGCTTTCGGCCGTGTGTAATTGATCCTCTGAACCAGAACCTTGAAAGGCGGCGACAGTCTTGTTGATCGGAATATCGAGCTTGATCTCTCCGGAACTGCTGAAAGTATTAATGGAGATGGGCCATAGCGATGAAATCGTACTCGCGGATGGCAATTTTCCCGCTGCCAGCCATGCGCAAAGATTAATTCGCGCCGATGGCCATGGGATTCCCGAATTGCTGGACGCGATTCTCCGCTTGTTCCCCTTGGATCCTTACGTGGATAAACCCGCCGCGCTGATGCAAGTCGTACCGGGAGACACCGTTGAGACTCCAATCTGGGATACTTACGGGCAAATCATCGAGGCGCGAACAGGATTCTTGGCACCCTTCGAGGAAGTGGAGCGATTCGCATTCTATGAGCGGGCCAAGAAAGCCTATGCCGTTATCGCTACCGGCGAAGGTGCGTTATATGCCAACCTGATCTTGAAAAAGGGCGTTATTAAAGATTAAGAACTCAAGATAACTGAGAAAGCAAACCGCTCTCTTGGTTATCTTTTTTATACAAGTAGAATGAGTAGGTATTTCCAAATCGACGTCGAAATAACATTTATGACGAAGAGGAGGATGTTAGATGGATAATCAACCAATCTACAAAGACAACAATTTTACGATAACGAAAGAATTGTTTATAAGCGGTAACGCCCGATTTGCCATGCAATATTTATGTTCGATTAAATTAATTAAATCCCAAAGACAGATTCCTTATACTTTGCTCGTCATAGAATTGATCTTGATCGCGACTGGATTCATTTGGGACTTTCGATTTCACGGCCTCGTGAGTTTATTCGGCGGTCTTGGTTTAGTTGGTTCGATCCTCTTTTATATTTTTCGAAAACCCGTTCACAAGCTATTGCTAGTGTTTACTTCGGGAGAGAAGGAAATGATCGGGGCTACGGATTACGGCTATCTGGAAAGGCTCGCCAACGCCTTTAGTCGGTCTATTGTGGAAATAAGGCAATGAACTCTCTAATATAGCCAGCAGCTAAGGATAAAATAAACCTGAGAACTGTCCCAAGGAGTCTGAAGAAGGCTCAAGGGGACAGTTCTTTGTATGTATGCCTATGGTTGTGAATCGAAAGTCCGATAAATATACAAAAAGTTACAAAATATCTTAAAAAACGATTCTCAAGTCGCAGTTTCTTGTTATAATAAGAAGGGCATTATCCAGATTTTTCTTTAATATCAAAAAAAATAAAACCGATAAAGGCAAACCCGTCGAAAGGCGGGGGCGCAAAGTCATGGGTCCCAAGTTGGATCGCCAGACCGCCGAAGTCGTTGAGCCGCATTTATATGCGCTGCCGCACGCTTAGGCGCTGCGGCTTTTTGCTATTTTGTCGGAAATACGGGGTGCGAGATGAGAGGAAAAAGTTGGATTCGTAGTTTAGTAGCAACACTGTTGTTTTCAATAGTGTTAGGGTTAGCACCGGCAGCGGTCTGGGCAGAAGCGGCAGATCGGTTAGGAAATGCTCTTGCCGAAGGCGGAGATGCAGTGGCCGCTCTTATGGAAAGCCTGAACGAAGAACCTCAGGAACCTTGGTCCGATGATCCGAACAAGACGGAAACCCCGCAATACTACTCTTTTACGGGAGATCAGGTGCTTACGGAGCGGCCTTATATGGGTTCCAAGCGCGGAGGCACAGGCGGTTCCTACTTAAGCATGAACGATTCCATTCCGATCTTTCCGGTGAATACCGGCCGGATAACCTTCTCCTGGGACGATAAATTGAAAGATTGGATCAGTGCTCAGGAGGGAGATCCTGTTAGCCCGCCGTCGGGCTATAAGGTTACTGTGAAAGTGAAAGAGGTCCGCAGCGGCGATATTTATACGTTCGTTGACGACCGTATGGATACTTCAGGCTCAAATTCTGAAATATGGTATGGCAAAGATGATAAAGACAAACCGCTGCGAGATGGATTCTATCAATGGCGGTTGGAAGCAACGGCACCGACCGTTGATTTCGAGATTCCTTCCGAAGAAGAAGGCGAAGATCCGATCATTAAGTCTCTCACCGCTCCAAGTTACTCTATGGAATATCAGATGTTCTTGCTCGACCGCACCGCACCGGAAGTTGTGGGCATTCAGCCGCTCGGCGACAACCGGCTTGCGGTGGAAACACGCGATATGGTAGGCGGCTTAAAGAAAGTAACGATTAACGGTTCAACGGCGAGTACGCAAAGCTGGACAACTTCTCCGCTTCGTACCGCTGTTTCCGTTCAACCCGGAGATTCGGAACAACTGAAGATAACGGTAGAGGACATTGCAGGCAACAAGAAGGAAGAAACGCTGCCGCTGTACCCTTTGATTACGGGAACGGGTTCGGAAGATTACGTGCCGCATGCAGAGGCCGTCGTAGCGGGACAAAATACACGCATCAACTTGACGACCGGCAACGGGACGCAGACGTTCCAGGGTTTTACGCAACAAGGTCCCGGGGTCGATTTGGATATCTTTTTTACATACAATCATCAGAACCGGGTTAAAGGCCCGTTCGGTTACGGATGGGATTTCAACCTGGATTCCCGCTTGGATAAGTGGGAAGGCGGGAATATCACCTGGCAAGGCTTTGACGGAACGGTGTATTGGTTCAAGCCGGAAGGCGACGGGTATGTCACCTATGCTAACGGTCAACGCCAGCACTATCCGAATTTATCGCTTCACCCTAATGTAGACAATCCGGAAGACCTCAATGCGTTCGTAATGGAATGGCCGGACCAGCTTCGTTATCGCTTCAAGAACGACGGACGGTTCTGGTTGATTCAGGATCGTTACTTGAACCAAATCTATTTCGAATGGACCGGTGCGAACGATTATCATCAACAGGATTTGCGGATCGAAAGCGTCAAAGACACGAGCGGACATTTGGTGGAATTTACTTACGAGCCGAATACCGGAGATATGAAGTCTACGATCATCACGGATTTGGATGGCATCGGCAGTCAACCGGGGAGTAATAAGAAAAAGTTTTTCTTCATGTATAACGAACAAGGCGAGTTTGTCGGGTATAGGGGTCCGTCCCAGAAAATTACCCGTTTTGTTTATGACGATTTGCATCGGATTTCCAAAGTTATCGACAACGGAACTAATGTGCGGGAAGAAGAAGGCGCAATGCCCGAGTCGGTTACGACGGCATGGGAGTACGATAATCACAACCGAGTGACGCGGATGGGTATGACTCGTAAACAGGATAACGCAGAGGAGTTCCTCGGGGTTCAGTACGGAACGCGCGAAGCGACCGTGCAGCAGCCTCTTGGTGACTATAAGCTTCGCTGGAATAGCTCAAATCTGCCAACGGAACG
>FWWL01000305.1_pt1 | contig 142624 bp, 119 predicted proteins | sample 2228331 | NCBI WGS metagenome assembly FWWL01 (sample SAMEA103939775, study PRJEB20133) | metagenome | reverse complement strand
TCCGCTGTCAGGCCTTCCGGATGGAAAAAGCTGCTTTCCAAACGCTGGGTATTCCCTGCAGCTTACATGGCCGCGGCAGCAATTATCGTAACGATTCTCTGGCTGTACTCGGGGACGGATCCGAAAGATTCGGAGCAAGCCAACGCCCCTAGTCTGACAGGTGTCGAAAGCGAAGCGACAGCTAACGGGAAATCTAGTCCCGAAGCCATCGAAGCTGCCGCGAACGGAGAAACTCTCCGTTGGCCGGTAGAGAAGATCGAGGAAATGACCACGATCGTGCCGTTCTATGATGCAACGGCATCCGTGGAAGAGCGCGAAGCCGCTACGGTCGAGTACAACAACACGTTCTCTCCGCATATGGCTACCGACTTAGCACGTAAGGATGCCGCTCCGTTCGATGTTTTGGCTGCTATGAGCGGTAAGGTAACCGTTGCTAGCCAGACTCCGACCAACGGTTACGAAGTGCAAATCGAGCACTCGAACGGCTTGGTCACCGTCTACCAAAGCTTGACCGACTTGAAGGTTCAAGTCGGCGACGAAGTCGAACAAGGCGATCTGATCGCTTCGGCCGGCCAAAGCGAGCTAGAGCCCGAAGAAGGCGTTCACGTGCATTTCGAGGTTCGCAACAACGGACTGTCCGTTAATCCGGACAAGTTGATCAAAACCGCTGAGTAAGAGATTTAAGAGAAATAGGGCAATCCTATTGCAGACAATGCAGATAGGATTGCCCTATTTCTATTTTTTGCTATTTCAGTCTCGACAATGTCAGCATTTATATGTCATAATTTTTGGAAAAGAGATAGAAATGCTCATCTAATTCCGATAGAAGGGTAGAGAACCATGAGGATTGTTGGCATAACGGAGTTAGAGAGTGGAGACGTACTCGCCATATCGGTAAAGGGCAAGAACGGTATCATAATGCTAGAGGCCGGAACCGTTCTTACGGAAAATTATATAGATAGGCTTAAAAGCCTTAAGATAAAAGCCGTGCATTTGAAGGTTCCATCCCATGGCTCTATGGCAGAAGACCGCAAGCGCGGTCGCTCATCACCCGCAGAGTTATCCTGGCAGATACCGGATATCGATCGGTTGAAGAACGATGATAAGGCTCGGGTGGAAGCTGTTAAGCTCGCTACGGAATTCGCCGCGAAGGGCTTGATGCTAGAGCAAATCGCATTGCCGTTTGCGGAGGGCAACTTCCGCCAGCAGTTTCGCGATATCTTGCTGGAGATTACTTCCCAACCGGCGTTGGCGGAAGAGCTTGGCGTCATGATGCTGACGGATCGAATGCTGTTCGAGCATGCGCTTAACGTAACCTTGTGCTCCAGCATCATCGGGAGCGTCCGGCAATTCGATAGCTCCAAGCAGTATGAGCTGTCGTTAGGAGCTTTGTTCAGCGATATCGGGATGACCCGCTTGCCAATCGATTTCACCAAGGTGAATCGCGAATTGGAGGAATCGGAGCTTGCGATAATGCGGCAGCATACGAACGAAGGCTATCGCGTGTTGAAGAACATGAAGGAAATTCCGCTATTGTCGGCGCAGTGCGCGCTGCTTCACCATGAACGTTATCGCGGCTCGGGCTATCCTCTAGGAATGAAAACCGATAAAATACCGGAATTCGCGAAGATCGTCGGCATTTCGGACGTCTATAACGCGTTAGGGTCAACGCGGCATCACCGGAATGCCTACGGTCCGGGGGAAGCGATAGAATATTTATTCGCGGCAGGTAATTATGAATTCGAATGGGATTTGATCAAATCTTTCCTGGATCACGTGACCATCTATCCCGTGTCAACGGTAGTTAAGTTAAGCAGCGGGCAGATCGCCATGGTAACGGAGACGGCAGGTCGTCCCATTCAACGTCCGGTCGTGCAAATTTTTTGCGAATCGGACGGGGCGGTCGTGAAATCTCCTTACTTGCTTGATTTGCAACAGCACCCGAACGTCGTAATCGTTGGAAAAGCCGACAAATAACCGAACGAACATGTCCTAAAGACGGCAGGGATTCCCCCCTCCCGTCTTTTTTCTTAGGGCTAAAGATGCACTCCCAGGCCTGCTGGACCTATAAATTACGTCATAAAAGGGACTTTCCTAGCTTGTCAGGCTTGGCAATCTAGAATAAGTGACCGCGCCCCTCATATACTGTACCAATCTATTTCAGCAGGGAGGCGGGAGCGTGCACGATTACATCAAGGAACGCACGATCAAGATTGGCCGATGCATTGTGGAGACGCGCCATACGGTGCGTACGATAGCCAAAGAATTTGGCGTCTCCAAAAGCACGGTGCATAAAGACCTGACTGAGCGGCTGCCGGAGATCAATCCGGATTTAGCGGACCAGGTAAAGCACATTCTTGAGTACCATAAGTCGATCCGGCACCTAAGGGGGGGAGAAGCGACCAAAATCAAATACAAGAAGACAACCGTCAAAAAACGGGAAGTTATGACAGCGGGGAAAGCATAATATCGCTAATGTTGTCGAGAGGAAAAGAAGGATTTACCGCATAAGCAGCGAATATTAACCTATTACGATATCATACATTTCATATTTCATATTTGGTGAGGGATAATAGACGCATGTTAAGCAAAGACATCGGCATTGATCTTGGCACGGCTAACGTATCTATACACGTTAAAGGCAAGGGAGTGGTACTCGACGAACCCTCTGTCGTCGCAATTGAAAGCGACACCCGGAAAGTGCTTGCCGTAGGGGAAGAAGCCCATCGGATGGTGGGACGCACCCCGGGAAACATTATCGCGATTCGTCCGCTTAAAGACGGCGTTATTGCCGACTTTGAAGTTACGGATATGATGCTTAAAGCATTCATCCAGCGTGTTGGCGGCAAGAACTGGTACAGCCGCCCGCGCATTCTGATTTGCGCGCCTTCGAACATAACGTCCGTGGAACAGAAAGCGATCCGGGAGGCTGCCGAAAGAAGCGGCGCCAAAGAGGTCTTCCTGGAGGAAGAAGCGAAGGCTGCGGCGATCGGGGCAGGGATGGATATATTCCAACCGAGCGGCAATATGGTAGTGGACATAGGCGGAGGTACGACGGATGTAGCCGTTCTTTCCATGGGCGACGTCGTAACCGCCTCTTCTCTTAAAGTCGCGGGGGACAAGTTCGACTCCGCCATTATGAGGTACATAAAGAACAAATATAAGCTGTTAATCGGCGAACGTACGAGCGAAGATATCAAGATCAAGATCGGAACCGTCCATCTCGGCGGCCGCAGGGAAGAGATGGATATTCGCGGCAGGGATATGGTTACGGGACTCCCGCTTACGGTTACGATTCATTCGGATGAAGTTCGCGAAGCATTATGGGAGCCCGTAATGTCCATCGTAGCTTCGGCTAAGTCGGTATTGGAGCGTACACCGCCGGAATTATCCGCGGACATCATCGACCGCGGCGTTATTCTGACCGGCGGCGGAGCGCTTCTGGACGGATTGGATGCGCTGCTTGCGGATGAGATCAAGGTGCCGGTGCTTATTGCGGAAGATCCTATGCACTGCGTCGTTAAAGGAACCGGAATTATGCTCGACCATCTGGACAAAATGACCCGCAAGCTCGGTTAGGAGGATTCTCCATGTTAAGAGGTTTATACACGGCGGCATCGGGGATGTTGGCCCAACAACGGCGTCACGATACGATTACGAATAATATCGCTAACCTCAATACTCCGGGTTTCAAAGGGAGCAACGCTGTCACCCGCTCTTTTCCCGATATGCTGATTTCCGCATTGGGCGGCGCGAATCCATCGGATGGCACTCTCGGCAAGCTAAGCACAGGCGTTTTCGCGGAAGAGAATCTGCTGCAGATGGGACAAGGCGATTTGCAACAAACCTATCGCACTCAGGATTTGGCGCTTATCTCCGATATTCTGGTGGAAGGCATAAGCTTCGACGCTTCAGGCAAGGCCGTCGGCGAGAACGGTGAATTAAGCTATAAACCGCAAGCGTTCTTCTCCGTTTTGTCAGCGCAGGGCGAAGAACGGTATACTAGGGACGGAAGCTTCAAGACAGCTCCGGACGGAACCCTGTTGACATCGGATGGGCTCGAGGTCGTAGGCGCGAACGGCCAACCGATCGTGGTAACCGTCCCGTGGGAACAGGTCGGCGTAACAGGGGACGGCAGATTGGTGAGCGCGACTAGCGGATTGCCGCTTCAGGGCGCACCTCAGCTTCGCATCATGAGAGTGGAAAATCCTAATCTCCTAATTCGGGAAGGAGACGGCCGCTTCCGTTATGCAGGCGATGCCGCTGGAATCCGCCAAATCGCGGCAGACGAAAGGGTCGAAGTAAGGCAAGGATTTCTAGAGCGCTCCAACGTGGATTCCGCTCAGTCGGCAGTGGACATTATGGCTGCTCTTCGCGCTTATGAGGCGAATCAGAAGGTCATTCAAGCCTATGACCAGAGCTTAGAGAAAGCCGTTAACCAAGTGGGTCGAGTATAATTGACACGTACAGGAGGAACTCCTAAGTGAACAACTCCATGATCATTGCTTCTGCCTCTATGGGCGCCCTCCAGCAGAAGCTGGATCTGCTTGCGGACAACATGGCCAATTCCAATACCGTCGGGTACAAACGCAAAACCGCGATATTTGAAGATATTATGACTAGCCTTAATCCGCATGTGGAGGATTTCAACCAGCCGGGACGACGGACTCCGCTTGGTTTCACTCAAGGCTGGGGTGCTAGAATATCGGCTTTGCAGACCGATTTGTCCCAAGGCGTCCTTCAGCATACGGGTAATATGACCGATGTCGCGATCGAAGGCAACGGACTGTTCGAAGTCCGTACTACCGATGACATTAACGGTCCCCGCGCCTTCACGCGGCACGGACCGTTCCAGCTAATGCCGGATGGCAATGGAGACCGGATACTGGTTACGAACTCAGGTCAGCAAGTCGTGGCGGATACGGGCGCCGGAGAAGATTTCATCCGCGTGCCGGAAGGCTATAATCTTACGATCGGTACTGACGGTACGTTAACGGCGGTTGGCAATGAAGGTACGGGGCCAATCGATATGGGTAAACTAAAATTAGTGCAGGTTACCAATTCCGCGCTTCTGCATGCAATTGCCGACAATTTGTACGGAATCCCTGCGGACGTTAATCCGGGTGATGCGGTTCGCGACGTAGCCGGGCTGCCGGACGGAGAAACCGGCATAGCCGTCCGCCAAGGTTTCGTAGAGCAATCCAACGTAAACTTGACGGATGAGATGACAGATTTAATGATCGTACAACGTGCGTATCAGCTTAGCGCAAGAGCTCTCTCCTCAGGCGAACAAATGATGGGAATGGCCAACAATTTGCGCGGCTGAATCAAGTGACGGACTACGGCTAGACGACCGTCCGAGATGTTGTGCGTCCTAAGGAGACGAAATCTTTATGACAGCAACTTCCCGTCCAAATGACCAAGGCAATAAATCCTCCGGAAGGGTTATTGCCCGAATTGTATGGATGAGCATTAAATTTTTAATCATTCCTGTATTATGCATTGCCGCATTAATCGTTGGATTGGCGGTCGGGTTCGTCATTCTGGGGGATAAACCCTTAGCGGACGTATTCGATTCCAAAACATGGAAGCATATGTATGATCTCGTGTTCGCGGAGGGCGGCTGATGCCTGGCCTGCGCCTAGCAACCGGGACAGCGACTCCCCGGCTTTTTGCCAGGGGAGTTTTCATTTTGTAGGGGTGAGCGTTATAATGATGGGGAACTTTAGAGAAATGGGGGAGAACCGGGAATGAATGTACCCAATATGCTGACTGCATCCCGATTTGTGTTAATCCCCTTGTTTATGTTTTTATATTTGAATGATCATCCGATTGCGGCGCTTTGCGTTCTGCTAGTGGCTGGATTGACCGATTTTCTTGATGGTTACATTGCGCGCCGAAGCGGGCAGGTTACGGTTACGGGCAGCATGCTGGACCCGCTTGCAGACAAGCTGATGATACTCGTCGTTGTCTTGGCGCTCCTAATCAAGAACGTGCTCCCGTGGACAGCGTTTGCGGTCATGGCTTTCAGGGAGTTAGTCATGATTATCGGTTCGGCGATCTATCATTTCCGGGGTCTAAAGACCGTGCCGGCCAATCTGTTCGGCAAAGCAACTACGGTGCTCTACTATGCGGCCATCTTGCTGATGTTTCTTGAGCAGCCCGGGGGAATAGCCGTTCTTTGGTGCGGAATTGCTTTATCTTTCGTGACATCGGTTATTTATTTCATGAAGTTCAAAAATTTGAACCGGTCCGCTTCGTAAATTCCACCCGACAAAAGAGCCCGCCGCCGGCAAGACGATCGCGGGCGGCGGCAAGCTCTCTTATATCAACCTTGGCGACTGCAGTTCGCCTCAGGATGATTATATTATTTGCCTCCTTTGAGGGGTTTATGCAACTTGCCTGACAACAAAATCGTCAGCAAGCGTCGGTCGCACACCGTGACAACAAATCGCAACACAGTCGTCGCCACATTTTACCCATTTAGGAGGAAGCTACATATGTTGGACATTGTACAAATACAGGAATTAATACCTCACCGCCCCCCGTTTCTGCTCATCGATCGGATTTTGGAGCTTGAGCCGGGCAAGCGCGCCGTCGGGCTCAAGAACGTTACGATGAACGAGCCTTTTTTTGTCGGCCATTTTCCGGGTTATCCGGTAATGCCGGGCGTGTTGATCGTCGAGGCGCTTGCGCAGGTCGGAACGGTCGCTATGCTGGCGGTCGAGGCGAATAAGGGCAAGCTGGGTTTCTTCGCCGGGATAGACGAATTCAGGTTTCGCGGCCAAGTGAAGCCGGGAGACACATTAATTCTGGAGCTTGAAGTGACGCGATTGAAAGGTCCGATAGGCAAAGGCCGCGGCACCGCTCGCGTAGGAGATAACATCGTAGCCGAAGGTGAGCTTATGTTTGCCTTGTCCGATCCAGCGAAGGGGTAATAATGCGCAGCGGCGAAATAGTTAGGATAGGATAGTTATAATTTACATATTGAAGGGAGAAATGAAATTATGATAACAAATCCACAACACCTTTACGAAGCTTGGCTGAGCGATCCCAACATTGACGAGCAGACAAAAGAAGAGCTTCGCGGCATTCGGGGCGAAAACGGAGAAATCGAGGATCGCTTCTACCGGGATCTCGAATTCGGCACAGGGGGACTTCGCGGCGTAATGGGCGCGGGCACAAACCGGATGAACCGTTATGTTATCGGGAAAGCAACGCAAGGGTTTGCGAACTTCCTGTTAGGGGAGTCGGATTCTCCGTCCGTCGTTATTGCGCATGATTCTCGGAGCAATTCCGACGTTTATTCGGTCGAGGCGGCTTGCGTGCTTGCGGCGAACGGAATCCGCACCTACTTATTCCGCTCCCTTCGCCCGACGCCGCAGTTATCGTTCGCGGTTCGGGATCTGAATGCGACGGGCGGCATCGTCGTGACGGCCAGCCATAACCCGCCGGAATATAACGGCTACAAGGTATATGGCGCGGACGGCGGCCAGCTTGTCCCTCATCAAGCGGAACAAGTCATTGCCCGTATACGCGACGTCGATTCTTTCGATAAAGTGAAACGGTTGACGCAAGCGGAAGCCGAGGAGAGAGAACTGCTCTGTTGGCTCGGCGACGGCGACGATCAGCGTTTCGTGGATACGGTCGTTGCGCAGACGGTGCGTCCGGATGTGCTCAAGAATGGTGCGGGAGAAGCGCTTAGCGTTGTTTTCACGCCTCTTCACGGGGCGGGCAACATTCCGATTCAACGCGTGCTCTCGCAAGCGGGTTTCGCCAACGTAAGCGTCGTGTGGGAGCAGGAGCAGCCGAACGGGTTGTTCCCGACGGTCAAATCCCCGAACCCCGAAGAGCAAGAAGCGTTTACTCTTGCGATCAAGTTAGCTAACGAAGTAGGCGCTGACATCATCGTGGGAACGGATCCGGACTGCGATCGGATGGGCGCGGTGGTGAAAAACGACAATGGGGATTTCGTCGTTCTAACGGGTAACCAATCCGGTGCTTTAATGGTTCATTATTTGCTATCGAATTTGAAAGCTCAGGGTAAACTACCGGCTAACGGCGCGGTCATCAAAACAATCGTAACGAGCGAGATGGGAGCGGATATTGCCGCTGCCTATGACTGCGAGGTATTCAGCACGCTGACCGGCTTCAAATACATCGGCGAAAAAATGTCGCAATTCGAAGCGACAGGCTCTCATACGTTCTTGTTCGGGTACGAGGAAAGCTATGGCTACTTGACGGGTACGTATGCACGGGATAAGGATGCGGTTGTCGCGTCGTTATTGATCTGCGAAGCCGCCGCTTATTATAAGTCGCAAGGCAAGACTTTATATGAAGTATTGCTTGAGCTCTATGCAGAGTACGGCACTTATTTGGAGAAATTGGAATCCCGAACGCTCAAAGGCAAGAACGGCGTGGAGCAAATCGGCGCGATCATGAACGATTGGCGCGTAAGTCCACCGGTGGAAATCGCCGGCATAGCCGTAACTCAGGTGCTTGATTATGCCAAAGGGCTCGATGGATTGCCTTCGGAAAATGTATTGAAGTTTCTGCTCGCGGACGGTTCATGGTTCTGCTTGCGGCCTTCGGGGACCGAGCCGAAGATCAAGGTTTATTTTGCGGTACGCGGCACGGGTGTGGATGGGGCGACAGCTTCATTAAAGCAGCTCGTTGAAGTTGTCATGGCTCGGGTGGATTCGCTAGCTTAGATGAAATGAAGGAGTGACCGTTGTGCCCCAATGGCTGAATATATGGAATGCAAGATTGGCTCGTTGGCTTTGGTGGGTTGTTCTGCTTGGCGTAGTTGCGGCTTTGCCGGTCATGTACGCTAGAGTGCAAACCGAGACTTCCGCTAATCAAGTAGCTATCGTTATGGACTATCGCGACTTGCTGCAGGTCGGCAATACGCAAGTGAATCCCCAAGCTTTCGTGCAGGAGCAGCTAAAGCTGCTGAAGGATGCCGGAGTTAACGGAATGGCCGTTTTCGAAAGCACGCTGGAGGAGCTTGCATGGGCGGGTGAAGTGAACGTTTATAACGCGTCCCAGGGGGCCTTGCTGGAGCAACGCGTTTCCTCGCCTGAGGATAACGGCACGTATGTGATTATTAATAATCCGGATCATGAGCAAGTACTCCGTCCAATCATTGAGTGGGCGTTCCGCCATCACGGAGCCGAAGTTGCGAACTGGTCGATCAAAGACCGCTCGGGCTTACGCATTGGGATGGGGTACGATGACGCCATCATTCATGCCATGCAACCTAATCCTATCGCCATGAAGATGCTGAAGGATGCAGGGTTTCAGATCGTTCCCCGGCTATCGGACCGGTTTGATCCTTTTGATGCCCAAGAGATGGACAAGTGGCTGCAATCGTTCCAGGAGCTCGGGGTTACGCGGGTGCTCTTTGATGGAGAAGCGGTTACGGGTTATGGCAAAGGAATTAAATTCGGCGGCGTGCAGCGTTTCGCAAGTCAGTTGAAAGCACACAATATCGGAGTTGGGATTTTCGAAAATTTGAGGGTACCGCAGAAGGGTATGGCTAAGCTTGCTAACCTTCTGAAATATAATGCTATACGGGCGCATTCCGTCGGGGAAGCCGAGATGACGGTCATCAAGAAGCCCGTGTTGGAAGATCGTCTCGTATTAGGCGTGAAGGATCGCAATATTCGCTTGTTATATCTCAACGCGGCAGCGGTCAGGGATGCGACGAAAGGTCAAGTCTCTCATCCTCTCAATAACATTATTGACGTGCTGCAAGGGGATGAGGACTCCCAAGGCGCAGTGCAGTCGTTGAAGGATTTCGGCTTCGAGGTCGGAGAGCCGAAGGCCTTCGATGTAGAGAAAGCGCCGCAGGAAATGTTGCTGCGCGGACTGGCTGCTCTTGGAGCTATCGCGTTATGCGCGTTGACATTCGGTTTATTCATTCCTTCATTATTAATTCCTGCAATCGTGCTGGGTTCTATCGGCGGAGCGGCGTTATATGTGCTGAACTCCACTCTGATGGTACAAGCCTTGGCGCTGCTTGCTGCCATTGCCGCACCGACGGCTTCCGTCGTGCTGCTCGTCAAGCGGCTTAGAGTGTTGCGAGAAGCTGCGGGAGATCAGCCGATCTCAAGCTTCAGACGATTGGGTGGAGCTGTTCTGCTGCTTGTTCGGACGACGATACTTTCACTCGCTGCCGTTCCGTTCATCGTCGCGCTTCTGAACCATATTTCATATAGCCTGGTTCTTCAGCAATTCCGCGGCGTTAGCTTGTTGCATATCGTTCCGATTGGCTTAGTTGCTTTGTATGTGTTTTTATACGGTTCGGGAGATACGGTTATCGGGAACGCTAGAAAAATCTTGTCCATGCCGTTAACCGTTCTTTGGATCGTGGGTATCGGAGTTCTCGGCGCGGCGGGCATGTATTACATGACGAGAACGGGTAATGCCGGCCAAGTATCGGGACTCGAGCTGCAATTCCGTTCGATACTGGAAAATACATTCGGCGTTCGTCCGCGCACCAAGGAATTCCTGCTTGGACATCCGTTGTTCTTCGTCGGTATTTTCCTGGCGCTTCGCTATCGCTGGGCAATGGTCCTGTTAATCGCGGGCACTATCGCACAGTTGTCGATGGTCGACACTTTCGCGCATATTCATACGCCGTTCCTGCTGTCTCTTATCCGGATTTTCCTCGGCCTCGGCATTGGCGTGCTGATCGCCCTGGCGATCATCGCCGTGTGGCAGATTGCCGAGAAGGTTTGGGCTAGATGGGCCGTTAGGTCGGGGATAGTACGCAGCGAGTAGGCGGGGGTGGATGATGGGTGCCGCCATGGTGGGGTTATGCTTCGTGTGTCTCGACTATGACGGTATCCCTTTCGCTCAGATTCGTTGGTTGTGTGGGTGATAGATGGCGTGAAGGGGTTATGCAAAGTGTGGGTCCCTTTGACGGTATCCCTTTCGCTCAGATTCGTTGGTGGAGTGGGTGGATGGGTGCTGGCATGATGGGGTTATGCAAAGTGTGGGTCTCTTTGACGGTATCCCTTTCGCTCAGAATTGTTGTTGGTGTGGGTGCTTGATGGCGTGAAGGGGTTTGCATAGTGTGGGTCCCTTTTGACGATATCCCTTTCGCTCAGAATTGTTGGTGGTGTGGGTGGATAGGGTGATGGTGTATCGTTATTTGGTTCTTTGGTGGAGTTTCGGAGGAAATAAGATGATGCGGTAACGTTAATTCTCCAAAGTGGTGGAAAAACGGTGCACGTGATGGCAATAAGGTTATGGAGTAACGCTATTTCGTTTTTTTTGCAGAGTTTCGGTCCGAAATAAGATGATGCGGTAACGTTATGTGAATGGTGGACAAGCAGGTTGTGGGGGCGCACGAGAAAGAGTAACCCTACAATGGACATATATCGATAGGAGCGGGAGAAAATCGGAGATCGCGCAGAGGGTTTTACAGGTGCAGGAGCAGGAGCTGGCCGTAAAGTGTACCGCTTGGTTCTATCGGGTTATTACGGTTTTCGAAACAGCGGGGATGAAGCGGTGCTTAAGAGTATTCTAACCGCGTTAGACGAGGCTGCTGCCCAAGATGGGATTAAAGTTGAACCGATTGTTTTATCCGGTGATCCGGAGTGGACGAAACGCCAGTACGGGGTGGAAGCCGTCCATCGGACGAAGCTCGGAGAAGTGCGCCAAGCGCTGAAAAGCAGCGATGGGTTAATCAGCGGAGGTGGCAGCCTGCTGCAGGATGCAACCGGGCTTGGCTCCATACCGTATTATTTAGGAATCATGCAATTGGCTCGATGGTGCGGGAAACCTACGTTTGTGTATGCGCAGGGCATCGGTCCGGTTAATCGGAAAATGTTCCAGCCATTCATTGCGCGTGTTTTCAAGAGCGCGTCCTATGTGTCAGTACGCGACGAGGAATCGGCTACGCTGCTGCGCCGTTATGGAGTACCGCCTGCACACATTGAGGTGGTGCCCGATCCGGTTATGGGCTTGCCGGATGGGAGCGGGGCAGCTGGTAAGCTTGGCGAAGCCGATGTTATCGTGGCGGCTCCGGCTGCCGCGCCAACAGCAGATACCGCGATCGCGGAAGGGAAGGACTCGCCACCCGTGGTGGGCGTGTCCGTCAGGTTCTGGCGCAGCGACCGCGCGGACTTGGACCGCGCGGCTGCAGCGCTTGAAGCGCTGGTCGGACGCCATGCCGTCCGGCTGCGCTTCCTGCCGTTCCATCGCGGTGCGGACGAGGATGCGTCCCGCTACGTGATGGAACGGCTAGCGGGCTCCGGGGCCTCAGCGAAGCTGGCCCCGGCGCACGATGACCCGCAGCTGATGCTGCGGGAGGTCGGCCGATGCGCTTTGCTCATCGGTATGCGCCTGCATTCGCTCATCTATGCGGCGAATCAAGAGATCCCGCTTCTCGGGCTATCGTACGATCCCAAGATCGATCAGTTCCTGCAGCAGCTCGGACAACGCGCCGTAGGTACGACGGACTCGCTTGACCCGGACTTTTTGGCGCAGCAGGCAACCGGAATTCTGCGTAATCCCGAGCATTGGCATCAATCCTGCGGTGCCGCCATCCAACGTCTCAAGCAAGAGGCCGCTCGACCTGCGCAACAAATCATTGCTTACATACGTACTTAATACAGAAGAGGTTAGTTAAAAGCGTAGCCCTTCTTAAGCTCTCGGAGTCCCATAACAATTTAAAAACATACTTTCTGCACAAATGTGATCTCGAACAGCACATTAATGATTTTTAACATCACTATCTGCACAAACTTGATCTCAAACAATGCATTAACGATGCAAAACATCACTATCTGCACAAACTTGATCTCGAACAGGGCAATAACGATGCAAAACATCGGTAATCGATCAGTTTAGCGCCCTGAATTCATCTCTTCACCAACATTAACGATGAATTACATCACTTTTGCGAAAAGTCAGCACAGAAAAAGATCAATAGCGATGAAAAACATCGCAATTGATCTACAAATCGCATTCTGAGCGAACGGGATAGCGACGAATAGCGATGAAAAACATCGCAATTGATATACAAACCACATTCTGAGCGAACGGGATATCGACGTAAATAAGCAACCAAAAAGCAACCAAAAAGCCACGATAAAGCGGCGACCCGACAACAACGCAAAGACCCGGAAGTTAACAACACATCATGCTGGAGAGTGACCCAAAGTGAATCCCAATCCGAAGCCGTATCCGACGGTTTCCTTGTACGGCGTACCCTTTTCGAAGATGAATATGAAGGAAACCGTTGACTATCTATCGGAAGCTATCGCATCGCGCCGTCCTCACCGCGTGGTGACGGGCAATCCGATTATGCTTATGGTCGGAATGGACAATCCGTCCTTTCATCGTACGTTAGCGACCGCAGAGCTCGTTGTACCGGATGGCGCAGGCGTCGTCTGGGCGGCTCGATATGTGAAAGAACCTGTGAAAGAACGCGTTGCCGGTTTCGATCTCATGCATGAGCTGTTGCGGGAGGGTGAACACCGTCAGTGGAGCGTCTTCCTCCTGGGAGCATCTGCCGATATCGTACAAACTGCCTACGCGAATCTGCAAAAAAAATATCCCGGAATGCGTTTCGTCGGGTGCCGCGATGGTTATTTTACGGATAGGGAAGATGGAGAGGTTGTGGCAGCTGTAAGGGCGGCAAATCCGGATTTGCTGTTCGTTGCACGTGCCACGATGAATCAGGAGCCTTGGATCGAGAAGTATCAGAGCGTGCTCGGGGTTCCCGTCGTGATGGGAGTTGGCGGCAGTTTTGACGTCGTATCCGGCAAGCTCAAGCGTGCTCCGGCATTTTTTCGCAAGATGGGCATGGAATGGTTTTACCGGTTAATTCAGGAACCTACCCGTTTCAAGAGAATGCTTGTATTGCCCCGATTTGCCCTCAAAGTGATTAAAGACGGAGAAAAAGTCCTGAAATGAAGCAATCCATCATGAAAACTTTTATGAAAATGAAGAAAATCGTTGAAAATGGCGGAAAACGGCTGAATGTTCACCTTGTTGAATTCCTTGTGGCGGGAGTATAATTCATTCCGGTACAGAAAAAGGGGAGTTGTAGATGGTGTCTGGTTGGATGCTTGGAATTGGACTGATCTCATTCATTGGAGCATTGGTGCTTGCGCTTGTTCTCACGCCGCTAGTTAAGAAATTGGCTATCCGCATCGGTGCGCTCGACATGCCGAATCACCGTAAAGTTCATACGAGAATTATGCCCCGTCTGGGCGGAGTGGCAATCTATGCCGCGTTCACGGTGGGTTTATTACTTATATTGCCCTGGCTGCCGGATGGCATGCTCAGCTCGTACGACCGCAATCTGATTAGCGCGCTGCTCGTTGGCGGAACGCTGATCGTCTTGCTCGGAGCACTGGATGACAAGTTCGATTTGTCCGCAAAGCTCAAATTATTAGTTCAGATCGGCGCGGCGTGTATCGTCGTTTTCGGTTATGACGTTAAGATCAACCTGCTGAACATTCCTTTCGGATCTGCAATGCAGCCGCTCGGCGAATGGCTCAGCATTCCGCTTACGATTTTCTGGATCGTCGGCGTCACGAACGCAATTAACTTAATCGATGGATTGGACGGGCTGGCAGCCGGCGTATCCGGTATCGCCGTCGCAACGATTCTCGTCATGGGTATTCTGATGGGGAACGAAACGGTAATCCTGCTGTCTGCGGTTCTTCTCGGAGCGATCGGTGGGTTCCTGTTCTTCAACTTTCATCCTGCGAAAATATTCATGGGAGACTCGGGCTCGCTGTTCCTCGGCTTCGCCTTGGCGACGTTGTCCATGCTCGGGTTCAAACAAATTACGGTTGTTTCCTTCGTAACGCCGCTGCTCATTATCGGTGTTCCGTTGTCGGATACTTTCTTCGCCATCGTCCGCCGCTGGATTCATAAGAAACCGATCTTCGCTCCGGACAAAGGCCACTTGCACCACTGCCTGCAGCAACTGGGCTTCAGCCATCGCAAGACCGTAATAATCATCTATGGAATTGCCGCTTTCTTCGGTACATGCGCGGTCGTTCAGTCGGCTATCTCCAACTCAGGCCTAGGGAACTGGATTACATTCATCGTTATCTGCGCTCTCGTATTCTTATTGCAGATCGGCGCCGAGCTCATCGGAATCGTCGACCAGTCCCGCCGTCCCGTCCTCGACTTCCTGGCTAGACTACGGTTGAAGCCTCAGACGGATAGTCGGGGGAAGTAATCAGCACACTCATACATGACCAAAGACTCAATTGTATGTCCTCGATTCATAAGGGACATGCGATCGGGTCTTTTTTCGCCGTTTTGACTAAACATTTCCGGTCGGATGCCGATAACAATGGTACAGAACTTTCGCGGGTTTGTGGCGTCTAATGGCATATGTTGCCGAATTAGGCGAATTCCGCCAAAGAGGAGGAGCGCAATCGAAACAACAAGGAAAGTAATCCGAAACCGAACCGCGTTCAATTCATTAAGAAGAGTCGCTTCGACTCAAGACATACATAAGGAGGAAATTTCTTGAGAAAAATATTATCAGCATTATTAGCTTTTGTTCTGGTTGTCGCATTAATTCCGGCAAACCTTATTCAGCAGGCTACTGCAGCTAGCGCGGCAACCTATTTCATTCCCGATACAACTAGTATTCGCGACACGGCATTGCGGACAATCGACGTCGCGGCGGATCCAATGTTGCTGACACGGGCTACCGCACACACGACGAATACTGGAAGCCTAACGATAAAAGGTACGTTCGCCTATGTGGCAGCCAATACCATGAGCGTTAAGATTGATCAATTGAACTTACAGCCAAATGGTACATGGAGACCGGATGCGACTCACTTCACGACGGGTTCGGTACTGGAAGATACCGGATCGACGAATCGTTTTACCGCCAGCAACCTGGCCCTGTTTAGCGGGATGAACAGAATTACGTTCACGGGGACCCAAGGAACGATTCAACGGTCGGATGTTTTCTACGTTCTGTTCGATCAAGTTCCTTACATCCAGAGTCTGAAAGTAATCAGCGGATCGTCCACGATCAACTTGAACGAAGGCTCGAAAGCTGTCGTTCCGTCACAGACGATTACGCTTCAAGGGGTTGCAAAGAACGCTAACAAGGCTACGGTGGCCGTTAACGGAGGTACTCAAGTTATTATTTCCGTGCTCGAAGATGGAACGTTCTTCTCTCCTGCGTTAAATCTGAAGTCAGGTTTGAATACGATCAATCTGTCGATTACCAATGGCGCCAATACCATTAATATATCGCGTGAAATCTATTACTTTGATGCCAATAATCCGTATACGGATGTTAAATTGGTTCATTCGTCCGTGAATTATCAGCTAAAGGATAACGTCCCGAAGATTACGACCGGATCCACGACTCCTCCCGGGGAAACCGGAAGATTAGATGTAACGATGCTTGTTCCTTATAATGCGGCTGCATTTGGCGATACTGCGACGTATGTCATGAACACCAGCATAACCGGAACGGTTTATTCTGCTAACGTGGTGTCCGAGACGATCATTCCGGGTAGTGACGGCGTCACACCTCAGTATAAGCTGGTTAATTTCACTACCCCTCTAACTTTCCCTTTCCAAGTAAGCGGCAGTGCTTACGTGAAAGATCAAGTTGCTAACCTGTCGGTTACTTACGGTACCTTCAGCACTACTTTTAATGGTAGATTCAATTACTTGCCAGGTGAAACGATTATTACGAAAATGCAGCACTTGCCGGGTTACAATGGGACTTCGGATGTCACTCTCGCGGCTAAAGAAGACTTGAACGGCGCCGAAGTCAGTGATTCGACGTTCTATATCTTATTTGATGCTGACAAAACGACAATACCCCCATTATCTGGAACTTACTTGCCTCTCAGTTCGACTCCCGTGCAAGTAACAGATGTAACAATCGCAACGGCAGGTACAACTACCAAACAAAGAGTTTACCGCGTCGATAACTTCGCCAACGGACAACAGAAGGTACAATTCAAGCTCGGAACCTCTACGTCTACATTTAATGCAGATATTACTTACGTGTCCAAGAGCTATATCTATGTAGCGAATTTATATGACGGACAAACCTATACATTCGATTCTCGACTCAGTTCAAATAGTTTAACGATTACCGGACAATATATGGGCTTTAAGAATATTCTTTCACCGCAATATTTCATTAACGGCATTGCAATGACGACGCCAGCTTTAAATGTAACAACAGGAACTCCGACCTTCAGCTTGCCGCTGACAATTGGAGGATCCGGGCCCCTTGTATTCGGAGAGAACCGCATCTTGTTCAAAGGCGTCAATCAGAGCGCTACCGGTATTACGCAAGAGATCGTTAAGGAAATTCGGATTTATCTTGTCGATACTAACGTATCGACGATTAGCCGCTTCCAGCCAACGCTAAGCGTAGCAACGCGCGAAGCCTTTTCATCATCTAACTTGACTGTATATACGACGACTCAGATGGCGAACATTTTCGCCGTGTCACCGGAATTCATATTCCAGAACGGCAAGTATGTTACGAGCCAGAGCAACTATGATTTGGTGCTGCGCGGCGGTGGGGCTTCAAGCTTGACTCTGAAATTAGGTTCGAATACTTTCTTCACCAAGTCACTTCCTCCAGAAGGCAGTCCTACTTTGGAGACCTTAACTTTTACGGACCCTAACACGAATAAGACCTATACTTATGATTTCGCGGGAGACGGGAAGGATTTTATCTTGCGGATTCGCGATATTTCATTCACGGCGCCAGGCTCCCATGTGTACAACCTGGAGTTAATCAATGGTACGGGAGCCCGTACCAATCAGGTGTTGGATGTAACGCGCGAGGTATCTCCGTATCGGATCTTGTCGCCGCAACCGACTGTAGGCAATCAGATTATCGTTAACAAAAACTTCGTACGGTTTGATATCGAGGCAGAGGGTGCGACCGAAGTTCTCGTTGACGGAGAGATTGCAACCAAGCGCGGAGATTTGAACAACCGTTTCACTTACGATTTCGTTGGTCTTAAAGCAGACAAAACGACATCCATCAAGGTTCAGATTAAACGTGCGGATGCCACATTAAACGATACCGTCCAGGTTTACTATACGAGTGCCGTTCAGGTTGATTCGCAATTCATGGCTAAGTTAGCCGCTAAGCAGGAGGCTTTCAATAAAAACGTTCAGTTGACCTTTCCTAAGGGAACGGTATTGAAAGCAGCTAATACTAATGTCTCCGGCATAACCAAGCTATACAATAATACGATGCTCCTGTTCGGTATTGCGGATCCTGTGGACGGAGTCGTTGAGAGAAAGAACGATTACGGCAATGTCATCAACGTCAACAATGATGCTCGGACATATCAAGGTGCAAGTCCGGTTATCATTCCCGACTATCTCGTGATCCGATTTACCACCAATACCAACACGACGAACTTTACGCGAATTTCGCCGACTTACTGGATTAGCGGTGGCGTAGGGGAACTCGGGAGCAAGGGCGAGATCGGCTATAAACCGGCTACGAACGGACTGGCGCCATATTCAGTAGAAGGAAGATTTACGGAATATGAAGCCGAACGCAAAGTCGTGCCAACCAACAGAGGTAAGTTAACGCTGAAGTACGATAGCAACGTTGTTGATGATGTCAGCTACACAGTAACGGTATTCCGTTATACGGACACTGGGAACTGGGAAAATATCGGCGGAGAAGTCAACACGAAGAGCAACACGATAACCGTTCCCTTTGACGATTTCGGATATTATATGGTCGTCAAGCTTCGTAAAGGCTTCACGGATATCACTAATCATACTTGGGCGCGCAATATCCTGAATGCATTGTACTCCAAAGGAATTATGAACAATGTTCGTTTCGATGAGTTTGGAGCCAACGATCTAACGACTCGCGGAGAATTGGCCACATTGCTTGTCAAAGGGCTGAGCATCCCGTTGAATACCCAAGGCAGTCAGACGTTCTTCGATATCTCTCCGGGTACGAAGACAACGACTTGGGATTACGAGCATATTGAAACGGCAGCAAGAGCGGGTATCGTAACGGGCTTGGATGAAGGCTTCTTCGGCCCGGGCATCTCGGTGACGCGACAAGAAGCTGCGGTTATGATCGCTAGAGCTTTGGAATTGAAGCTATCCGTCAATAATGAGAAGCTGGAAGCCAGCTTAGCCAAGTCATTCATCGATTCAGGCCTCATTCACTACTACGCCAGACCGGCTGTTGAAGCCGTCAACAAGGCGAAGATCATGACAGGAACCGCTACTGTCGTTCCAGGTCAGACTAAGCCTGCGTTCAGCTTTAATCCTAAAGGTTACATGACGCGCGCTGAGGCGGCTAAAATTACGGTGGCTCTGTTGCAGAAGAGTTCGAACATTTTCCCGAAAAGCTTAAGTTAGCATAGTGGGTCGAGAATGAGGGGAGAGCCTGCGGAGGTTCTCCCCCTTGTTCTTTCTTGGTTCTACAGGAAATGTTTAACCAATGACGAATTCACTTGTCCAAGCTATAATATAGTAGCGATACGCCCTTACATAACGATATAGGTTCATTCGCCGTCGATAAGGTTAAAAAAAAGTTAGATGTTTTTTGATCCAATCCGCAACTTTTCTCCGTGTCGTGCGTTTAACATGATGAGTCTTTAGAGAGGGACTCAAGAACTAATCTTCAACGCTCTCTATGAAAATCTTCTTTACGCTTAGCAAGCGCCTCATGTATAATGGGGAAAGTGGCATATTTTACCCTGCCTATTTTCTGCTTGTTTTCGAATCTATTCTTCTGTTTACAAGTTTCTGCGACATGATCTACCAAATAGGCATGCCGTCAGACATCAATTATAGACAATGCTCTACTCAAGGAAGGGGGTGAAACACCGATGAGAGATTCGAGCTATAATTCTTACACACAAACAAAACAGATACATTCTCGAGGAGGAGAAAAAAAGGTTATGAAAAAAAGTTTATCCCTTTTACTAGCTCTTACATTAGTATTCGGCCTGTTTGCCTCCATGGCATCCGCTGCTGATGCTGTAGCGCCAACAACTGCTGAGAAATACAAGATGTTGGTTGACGCAAAGGTTTTGAAAGGTACTACAAGCGGAGATCCTATGTTGGACTCCAAACTGACTCGCGCTGAATTCGCTACAATCGCAGTTGCAATCGGAGGACTTGCTCCTGCAACTTCCGGCGCTACGTTCACTGACGTTAAAGCAAGCCAATGGTGGTACGGTGCAATCGAAGCCGCTGCTAAAGCTGGTCTGGTTAACGGTTCAGGCGCTGGTAAATTCTCGCCTAAAGCTGACGTAACTGTTGAGGCCGTAATCAAAGTTGCTGCACTGCTTGCTGGTATCAAACCAGTTGATGGCGCTGTTGTTGAAGGTTCGTCCGCTTGGGCTGGTCCTTACATCAAAGCAGCTATCGACGCTGGCTTGATCTCTGCTCGCACTGATTACAAATCTGCTGCAACTCGCGGTCAAACAATTGACATCGCGTATGCTGCATACGTATTGCTGCAAGGACCGAAAATCGTTTCTTCCAAAGTTATCGATTCCAAGAATGTCGAAGTAACTTTCTCCGACAAAGAAGTTGTTAAAGTAGCTCTTACAACTGCATTGGAAGCTAACAAAGAAACCGAAATTACGGTTACTTACAAAACTAAAGAGTACAAAACTAAAGTTACTTATGTTGTAACTAACCTAGAAGTTAGCTCTGTAACTGCAACAAACCTGAAAGAAATTGCTGTTAAATACAGCCAAGCAGTTGATAAAACAACTGCTGAGAACAAAGATGCTTATGCTGTGACTAAAGGCCTCGGAGTTATAGCTCTTGACTCTGCTACCCTTCAAGATGACGGCGTTACTGTAATCTTGGTTCCGACACTTGCTCTAACTAATCAAGCGACTGATTACAAAATTGCAATCAACGGCGTTAAAGCTGCTGCTGGCACTCAAGTAATCAACGTCAAAGATGTTAAATTTACACCGGTTGATGCTGCGTTGCCTACACTTGAAAAAGTTGAAAGCCTTGGCAATAAAGCAGTTAAATTGACGTTCTCTGAGCCAGTTCAACTGACTAGCACTGTAGCGGCTACTTTCAAAATCGATGACAAAGTAGTTTCGGGAACTGCTACAATTTCTGGACGTACTTTAATCATCCAATTGTTCAGCACGCTGACTGCAGGCCAACATTCGATCACTTCAAACAACAATGTTACAGACTTCGTTAACTATCAATTAGTTGAAGTAACTAAAACATTTGATGTTGTTAACGACACTACTGCTCCTACAATTGCATCTGCTAAAGATGCAACATTGGAAAGTGTTACGATCGTATTCAGCGAAGATGTTCAACTTGCTGAAGCAACAACTGCAGGTAACTATCTGTGGAAACAAGGTTCTACTGACAAAGTAGCAACTACTGTTACCAAAATCGACGGTAAAACTTACAAAGTTGATTTCACGGTTAACAAGCTTCCAGGATACGCAACTGATGTATTTGTAAAAAATGTTAAGGATTACTCCGGTAACGTAATTGCAGCTGATAGTAAAATCAGTGTAACTGCGGTATTGGATCAAGCTAGACCAGAAGTATTGACTTCTGTGTTTGACGAAAACAACCGCAATAAACTGACTTTGACTTTCAATAAGAACATTGATACTACTTCGTTTAGCTCTTCTAACGTTGTTGTAAAAGACAAAGACGCTAAAGTGGTTTCTAACGGCTACACGGCTACTTTCAGCGGTAAAATCGTAACGATCAACTTCTCCAGCGCTCTGTCTGCAGGTACTTATACTGTTGAAGTGAGCGGATTGAAAGATCTTACGCTTTTGTCAAATGCAATGATGCCTTATACTCTTAGCCTAACAGTTAAGAATACGACTGCACCTGTTGCAGCGGCGAACGTAACTGGTACACTGCCTAACTTTATTATTTCTTTCGATAAAGCTATGGATACGACTACTAGTGCATCCATTCTTAACCCAGACAACTACTTCATTACCTACAACACTGCAACAACAAGCAATATTACTGGCAAGTTGCCTGAGGGTACTAACCTTTCACCGACAAACGGCAACAAAGGTGTAATCATTACTCTTCCATCCGGTATCACAGTGGTAAGCCAACTGGTAGTTCAGGGAGTTAAAGATACTGACGGTAACGTCCTCAGTGGATTCTCCAAAACTTACGCTGCTGGCGCTATTGTAAGTGGATTGATTCCATCTGCCGCAAAAGCAACTGGTGTTAAAACAATTGCAGTGAAATTTAACCAACCTGTTGGTGCAGTAAGCTACACGAACTTCACTGTTAGTGCTGGCGGTCCAGTAACTGCTGCTGCAGTTGACACAAATGACAATACAGTAGTTAACTTGACGCTTACTACTGCAATCGCTAGTAACCCATCCGCAGTAACAGTTGCAACTACTGCATCTGCACTTACTCAAGGTATTACAGGTGCTCAACTGACTACAGCTGGACCACTTACAGTTCAGGATGCAATCGCACCTTCGTTTGCTACTACAGACGCTGATGGGAAATTGCTGATTGGTCTTAATGAAGCTGTTGAATTCAAAGGCACAACAAATGCTAACGGTCAAGTTGTAGTTAAATTCAACGAAAATGTACTTGCCAAAAACTTTGCTGTTGTTGGTTCGAACTTCAAACTCTACAAAGAAGACGGAGTTCAATTAACTTATGGATTGGATTACACCGTTAACGGTGTAATCAATGGCTCTGCTTCAACTGCTACTCTTGATCTTGCTACAGGTGACAAACTTGCAGGTTACAATGGTAAACTTCGTGTAGTATTTGACAATGCTAACGGCAACATTGTAGACGCTACAACTGCTTCGAACTTTGATGGATCAGAAATCAATTCCGCAGCAGCTGGTTTTGACACTAATAATGCTCCAACTACTTCAGTATTCAAAGTTTACGATTATCAAGCTGCTACGGTTTCTGCTAAGCTTGGAACTGGTACCGCAGTTTCAATCGCAGCAGGTAATTCAGCAACAATTACATTTAATGTAGCTCTTACAGCTTCAGAAAAAACTGCTGTAGAAGCTGCATTGGCTACTGCTAATGCAAGCTTTGCGTGGAATGCTGGTAACACTGTAGTAACTATCAGTGCTACAGGATCTCCTGCAGTATACTCTGCTGATGTAACAGTAACCTTAACTGATGCTGTTGGTAACTCAACTGCAAATGCATTGCTTGTAGATGCTAACTAATAGTTAAGCGAATAGCAAAAGAAGAGGCTATCTCGAAAGTAGGTTTACCTACTTAGAGATAGCCTCTTTCTTTATATGATCAAAAAGTATTTGCTTTATTTTAATTTCGCGAAACTTTTAAGACTTGATAAACGTCTTAATTTATATAGAAAAGTGAATGCGGAGGAATATAAATGAAAAAAGTTATGCAGATGGCACTAGCTGCAATAATGATTACATCCAGTGCTTCAGCAGTAGATGCTGCAAGTGATTCCAATACTACTAACAAGAAGACCGAAACAACAGCTGTTGTGAACCCCAATTATGTTTTTCCTATCAAGAGTAAAATAAAAATTTCGAAAAATAGTTATGCGCAGTTAACGGACATAAATTTGGATGTTTTAGATGAGTACAATATTTTGACCTATATGGTGCTTATTAATAATGGTGAAAAGACTCCGCTCAATTTGATTGATTACTGGGTAAGAGTGACATCCAAAGTAAGTGGAGCTACATATACGAGCAATATGTCAACCGCAGATAAGAATAAATCTAAGATACTCACGAAGAGTGCGCAAACCATCCGCTTTTTTTCCAAAATTGATAAGAGTGTAAAGCTTAGTGATCTGAAATTCGAAATCATTAAATGGGATTTCTCCAGTACTGATTATATGAGGAAATTGGGCGAAATCTCTATTCCCAAAGCATTTAATCCTGCAGTAAGTTCAATGTTATACAAAACAGTATTAATTTCAGATATCCCTATCAAAATGAATGTAAATGATTTTAGTACCGCTAAATTGAGTACCGACAACCTATTTAGTATTACTTTTCAAATAGAGAACAAAGGTAAAAATAAATTGAGCGCTCAAAAATATAAATATTATTTAAAAAGTGATACTGGATTAACATACCCCTTAAATGTTGATAGTAGTCAAGATCTTTCGATGTTGCCCAAGGAAAAGAAGTCGATCGTTCTTGGGGCAAATATCCCGAACGTTGATGGAGTTAAAAGTTGGACTTTACAAGTAAACCAAGAAGATGAAACAGCCAAAGTTGAACTTGGAATTGCATCATTTCAATTACCGAAATCTACGACAAGCTATAATCTTGTTGGGATTAATGAAGAGAAGTTAATGAGCATTAATAACAAAAAAGTAGGAGTTAAAGTCAAGTACGCATCAGTACTAGACAACTCGGATCAGATTATCAATTTAACAGTAAGTTTTGTTAATCGGGATTCGTCCGCAGTAACTCTTCCAAAATACGACTTCAAATTGTCCAATACAGGTTATACCTTTCCACTTACTTCTGCGGTAGTGGAAGGCAGTACTTCCCTAAACCCATTGCAGGAGAAAACGATAAGTCTTAAAGCAGTAGTTCCCGCGGCAATTGGAGTTCAGAATGCTCAACTTTTAATGATGCAACAAGTAGGAGCTTCAACAGGTACAGAAACGACTTCGAGTGGATATGGGGTGCCTGTTGCGATATTTTCTCTAGGTAATTTGGTCGCAAACAATGCGAATAATTCTATTTCCATGGAAACTCAGACAGGTTCCTATCAAGTTACGCTTGATTCGGTTCAGAGACTTCCTTGGGCGGACTCAGATATTCTAACGGTCCACTTGAAGATTAAAAATACTTCTTACGTTAAATCTATGCCTGTTCCTAAATTACAAGGGTATATTGCCATTGATGGGATTACTGCATCTGACACAGACACTAAGTATATTCAACCAGATAATATTTTGACGATAGAGCCCAATTCAGAAATCGATGGATATATCATGACGAAAATCCCTTATAACGGTGATTATAGAACTTTACAAGTAGGTCTTCAGGAAAAAGTGGGGGATAATGTTAGTGAAGTGGCGCAGTTTGTACAAGGTAGTCAATCAAAAGATTTACCGCTTGTGGCCATTAGCGATAGTTTCAATATTAATACCAAAGGAAAAGAATCAAGTATTAAGCTGAGGAACACCAAGATCTATCCGGGCAGAGGCTCGAATATACTTTATTCCGAAGTTGAGATGGAGAATTTGGAAACTAGACAAGCAAATCTATCACAACTTGTAGGGTACTTTACCTCAGGAAACGGAGATTACTACAAAGCGAACGTGAAACAGCAAGAAACCTCTACGGTTTCCAAAGGAAAGAGTTTAGTAACAGTATGGGCAAAAATTCCAAGGACTGTTGATGTGACAGCATTGAAATTGATGATTGGTCAAGGTGTGACTGATACTAAACTTTCTCTGCCAAAAGAAGAACCCACCGGATATGTGAATGCAGCATTGTATGAGCTTCCTAAAGAGAAAACTGATATAAATAATACTCTCATTGGTTTGGATTTCTTTCCTTATACATTATCCATTAAGAGTATCGGGGCCAAATTGACAGGTGGCAGCTCAGTTCAAGTCGAACTTGACTATGATTTAAGCAAAGACTTGGCATATGAAACGGGAGTATTTGAACATAAATTACTCTTGGAGATTAGAGATGGATCAACCGGAACAACTTTGGAGAAGGAAATAGGATTTGACGAATTGACGGAAGGATACCACAGTATAAACTACTCCGTCAGTAGTTCTGTTTTTGTAGATAAAACCTATGGAGTATATGAGTTAAATGTATACGATGTATATCAAGGACAAAAAAGAAAAATAGCGACTCAAGCGCAGTACTTTACAAATTAAGAGCCATTTTTATGATGGAGTACTAAATCGAATAAACAAAAGACAGCCAAGGCTATAAAACCTGAGCTGTCTTTTGTTTATTTTATCGACAGAATTAGAGTAGGTTCAACATTTTACAATACTGAGGGCCAAGAAGTGTGTTAAAATAAAAAATATCAATCTCATAAAATTGGTAATCTCTAGATACGAGCGAGCATGATGAAGCCTTATATTAGAAATGAAAATCATATTCAGAACAATACCCGCAGCAATCAAAGGAACCGGTGCATACTAATGAAGAGTGTTTCTAAAATGAAATTTAATAGTATTAGTCCGATGGAATGGTTTGCTTGGATATGGTTAGGATTATTTTTCTTGCTAGCCATTCGTACGAATGGGATTTTTAATGGATTAGGATTACATAGAGCAGATCTCTTTGCCGTGTTTGAGAGACCAGTACTCTATGCATTCCTATTAACGCTAGCTGTCTTAATATGGAACGGTATACATGTGTTCCAGAAGCCATTCAAGATTGAACGTAGAATGATGTTCGGGATCTCGTCTATTGTATTGTGTGGGGTATATGTTGTCAGCAGTATTAAAGCTTATTCTCCGATACTCTCTGTAATGGGTGTGTTGATCAGCCTGATGGTCTACGCTTTCTTTAATGCTGGAACGTTCTTTGTGCAGTATGATCGCATCGTCAAAACATTTCCTAAGGTGTATTTATTATTTGGTTATCTTATAGTGATCTATGGATTCCTAAATTTGTTCGGAAATGCATATTTATTTGATTCTTTGATATTCTTCGAGGGTATCCGTATTACATCCATTTTTCAGTATGCCAATGCTTATGCCGTGCTTCTCCTAACTCTATGGATTTCAATACTCATTGAATTAATAAGGTCATCCAATAGGTGGCTTCAACTCGTTCATTCGCTTATGCTCGTACCGATTTGCGTTTCTTTTCTCTTAACATTATCACGTGGCGCCTTAGTATTACTCCCAATTATCGGCATCATTGTTTTACTCATGTTCAGGCTGCGGCAGCAGATAATGATACTTATCTATTCAGTCATAGCGATGGCGCTGTCTTTGCTCATATACTCGAATCTTGAGAACAAGGGTACAGCCGTCTATGAACAAATCCAACAGTCGAAAGCTAGTCAGACTGCTTTCAACACCGTTTCGTTGTTCTCGTCTGCTTCCTTGTCCGGATGGTCTTTGCTCTTGGGTTCTTCAATTGTTATGGCAGTTGCGGTATATTTCTTACAGAAGCATTTTGTACCCTTGCTAGCGACTAAAGCTGATAGGTTAAAATACAGAGGATCTAATCTGGTAATTCCGTTGGGTTTAATCGCTTTATTTGTTATAGGTGTGGTCGCCATATCTACAGAATGGATTACACAATTTCTCCCTGAAGTAATTCGTACTAGGGTGGAAAATATTAATTTCGAAACACATTCCGTATATGAGAGATTTACGATGTACCGGGATGCAATCTCGATCTGGCAAGTGAACCCGATTATGGGGGGCGGTGCTGGAGCATGGGATGTCTTATACGATCGCTATCAATCCTATCCCTATCAGAGTGGGCAGACGCATAGTTATGTCACACAGTTACTCGTTGAAACAGGGATTGTAGGTCTGGCTATCTATATTGGCTTCATATTGACGGTTCTCATCGCTTTTGTACGTTATTATCGCAAGGCCGGAGAAAATGATCGGAATAATCTTATATTTTATTTCGTACTACCCGTTACCATTCTGCTTCATTCGTTAATTGACTTTGAGATGAGTTATATTCTTTATTCAGGGATCGTTTTCCTTTGCTTAGGTGTAATGGCCGGCACTCAACGACAGCAAGCGAAGGTAGCGTGGAGTAAGAAAGCTATAATCAAATTAAGATGGAGTACATTCATTGTTCTGCTTGCACTTACAATAGTGATCTCAGCGATATCAATCAATCAATTCTATGCGATTAAGCAATATAAGCTCTCAGTCAAAGCTAGTGCGAAGAACGTTCCATTCGTACAGATAGTGGATCCCTTGAAATTAGGGTTAACTAAGGCGCCTGGACACCCTCTACTGCTACACCACTTGATAATTATGTATTACAAGGCTTTCGCGCAATCCAAAGATTCTACCTACTTAGGAGAGGCGCAGCAATATCTTTCTAAATTAATGAAGGCAGAACCGCATTATCGACCATTAATTGAATTGAACTACATGATTACATTAAGTACAGGGGATACACAAAAGGCAGCAGCAATCATGGAAGAGGGGATTGGAAGAAGTCCATTCGACCAATCCTTCTACGATAAAGCCATTTCAAATTTAGGAGCTCTGTGGACTGATGCGCATAATCTGAGATCGAGCGACGAGAGTCAGCTTGGGGAGAGGATTATGACACTCTATGAACAGATGAAGGAACGGGAACAGACTGTGAAAGACTTGCCGGATACAGTTAATCTTATTCGGACTTTTGAGCTTACGAGTACGATGCGTATAATGGCGGGAGAAGTTGCTTTCTATAAGGGTGATTATTTTGAGGCTAGTGAAATCTTGGCATTAGGCATCAATGTTGATTTGACTCCAATGCAGGATCGTCAGCTTGCACGATACTACCTCGCTGCACTTAGAAAACAGGATAAAGATGATGAAAAGTTGTATCAGAGATTGATACAGGTGGATCCTGGGGAAAAGCAGCAAATATCAGATTTATTAAATATTACAGAATGAATTCAGTCTAAACTTACAAATCGGAGTGGAAATTAGATTCAACTTTAACCTCAATAATTAAACAATTATACTCATTAGATTGCGAGTGAGGATATGAGATGGAACAGAAACTGTACTCGCACCATGTGAAGGCTATCGGTTCCGTTGCCATGCAAAGAGAACGTGCGAGTAACATCAATCTGCTGGTGCGCAGAGTATTTCATGTTGCAGAATATTTGGGTTACATATTAACTTTCTACATACTTATGGCTCAGAGGGTATTGCCTTCTTACGAGAATGTGAATCAATATAATCCGCTCGCATGGGCGAAAGAAGTGCCGGTGTTTGACGATTATGTGCTATTCTTAGTCATTATGCTCGCTATTCATATCTTCACGCTTGCTCAGAAGTATCTATTCTCCGGACAGGTAGAACGCTCTTATCTGGAAGAATACTTCTTCGTATTCCGCTCTACGCTGTACGCTTTTCTGATCACGACCGGAATAACATTCATGCTGAAAACAACATTCCTGTACTCCAGGTTAACTCTTGTTCTATTCGTTGTGTGCTTGCTTCTGGAATCGCTGATCTGGATTGCCGCGCAACGCGGGTTGATCGGGTATTTTAACCGAAAGGGATTGATCAAGAGCCATATCCTCATTGTGGGCGCAGGCAAAGTCGGGGCGGACGTGCATGCCGAGATCAACCGTTCTCAGAAACGTGGAGTCGAGTTCGTGGGATACCTGGATGATTTCAAGAAGGGCGATTCCATTCTCGGGAAAACTTCGGACCTGGAGAGAATTCTGCTGCAGAGCAGAGTAGATACGATCTACATTACGATTCCTTCCGAGAGGCACATCATAGAATCCATTCTCCATACCATTTACAAATACGATGTGGATATCCGAATCATCCCCGAGATGTTCGATAGGATGGCAACGGTGTTCTCCTTCCGTAACGATCTGGAATACCCTTGTCTGCAGATTGTCAAGACACCTCTTAGAGGCATCAATATCTATCTAAAGCGTCTAGCGGATATTTGCAGCAGTTTATTCCTGTTGGTTGTCTTGTCCCCTCTATTTGCCATTTTAAGCCTTATGATTAAGCTTGATTCCAAAGGGCCGGTGTTCTTCAGTCAGGAGCGTATTGGCAAGAACGGGGCTCCTTTCCAGATGGTCAAGTTTCGCTCCATGAACAATGAAGCCGAGAAGACGAAGAAGAATCTCAAGAGTGATAAACATGTTACCGGGCCGGTCTTTAAGATCCGCAATGATCCGAGAGTTACCAAGACGGGGCGTTTCCTTAGGAAGTATTCATTGGACGAGCTGCCGCAGCTATGGAATGTGCTCAAAGGCCAGATGAGCTTGATCGGACCAAGGCCGCCTTTGCCGGAGGAAGTAGAGAAGTACACCGACTATCATTGGCGCCGAATGGACGTACTCCCAGGAATGACGGGGTTGTGGCAAGTGAGTGGAAGAAGCAATCTGAATTTTGAGGAATGGATTGACCTTGATATTTACTACATTGAACGGTGGAGCCTGCTCCTGGAAATGAAAATCTTGCTTAAAACAATTCCCGCAGTAATCAAAGGAACCGGTGCGTACTAATGAAGAGTATATCTGCTTCTAAGAAACAGAAAAACGTTGTTAGTCCTATGGAGTGGTTTGCATGGGCGTGGATAGGCTTATTCTTCCTGCTTGGGATCCGTACGAATGGGATATTCCAGGGACTAGGCTTACATAGAGCAGACCTCTTTATGGTGTATGAGAAGCCGCAGCTCTATGGATTCTTAATCATGATTGCCGCTATGATATGGGTTGGCTTTCATGTATTTCAGAAGCAGCTTGTGTTTGAGCGCAGAATGGGTTTCGGGATCGCCTCTCTGCTCTTGTGTGGAGTGTACGTTATAAGCGGCTTTCAGGCTTATTCCCCGTTACTGTCGCTATTGGGCATATTAATCGGACTGATGATATTTACGTTCTTCACAGCAGGGACGTTCTTGGTGCAGTATGAACGAATCATCCGGATTTTACCTAGCGTGTATTTAGTCTTCGGGTATCTTATTGTGTTATATGGATTCTTGAATCTATTCGGCAATGAATATTTGATGGATGCCATGGTTTTCTATGAGGCTATACGAATAACGTCGATCTTTCAATATGCGAATGCTTATGCGGTATTTCTATTGACCTTGTTAATTGTTATTCTCGTTGAATTGATTAAGACTTCAAATCGGAAGATTCAATTGGCTCACTCGCTCATGCTTGTACCGGTTTGCGTCTCTTTTCTTCTGACGTTATCTCGCGGCGCCTTGATCCTGTTACCGGTTGTGGCCATTATTATTCTACTGATGTTCCGCCTAAGACAGCAAGTCATGATCATGGTCTATTCCATAATAGCAATGGCCTTATCATTATCCATATATTCGAATCTGGAGAACAAGGGGACGGTTGTGTATGAGCGTATACAACAGACCAGAGCTAGTCAAATTCCTTTTGACACCGTTTCATTGTTTTCTTCGGCGTCCTTAAGTGGCTGGTTGCTAATCATCGGGGTATCAGTCGTTATGACGGCGGCAGTATATTACTTGCAGAAATATTTGGATCCGTTGCTGGTGTCTAAGGTCGCAGGAATGAAAGTTAGAGGGCTTAATCAATTTATTCCGTTGGCATTCATTGGATTGTTCGTTGGAGGGGCTCTGCTCATAACCACTGATTGGGTATCGCAGTTTCTTCCGGAAGTTATTCGTTCACGGGTTGAGAATATTAACCTGGAAACACACTCCGTCTACGAGAGATTTACGATGTATCGTGATGCGGTGGCCATCTGGCAAGAAAATCCGATTATTGGCGGCGGCTCAGGGGTCTGGGATGCCTTATATGATCAATATCAATCTTATCCCTATCAGAGTGGGCAGACGCATAGTTATGTCACACAGCTGCTCGTAGAAGTCGGAGCAATTGGTTTAGCTGTATATACCGGTTTTATATTAACGGTTATCGTCGTATTCGTTCGTTATTATCGCAGGGCAAATGAAGACGAGCAGATTAATCTGATCTTTTATTTCATGGTTCCTGTTACCATTCTTCTTCACTCTTTGATCGACTTCGAGATGAGTTATTTATGGTACATTGGGGTCGTGTTCCTCTGTCTGGGAGTGATGACGGGTACTCAACGACAGCAAGTAAAAGTGGCGTGGAGTAAGAAAGCTTTTTCAAGAATAAGGTGGGGCGTTTCCGTAGTCTTATTTGCGCTAATTGTAGTCATCTGTGTGATTACGAGTAAACAGTTTTACGCTATTAATCAGGTTAAGCAGTCAGGCAAAGCAAGCGCGGCAAAATCTCCGTTCAACCTTGTAGTAGATCCATTGAAGAAGGGGTTATCTAAAGCCCCGGGACATCCCTTATTGCTTCACCAATTATTAGTTATATATTATCAGGCTTACGACCAAACCAAAGAAACTGTCTATTTAGAAGAGGCGAGGCAATATCTTGCTGAATTAATGGAAGCAGAACCGCATTATCGGCCATCTATTGAATTAAATTACGCGATAGCCTTGATTACCGGAGATAAACAAAAGGCTGCCGTAGTCATGGAAGAAGGAATTCGTAAGAATCCTTTCGACCAATCCTTCTACGATAAAGCCGCGTTTAATCTGACTGCTCTATGGACAGATGCGCAGGCCCAAGGATCGAGCGACAAGAGTTTGTTTGAAGAGAGAATCATGAATCTCTATGAGCAGATGAAACAAAGGGAACAAACGGTACTTGATCTGCCGGATACGGTTAACCTTATGCGAACTTTCACACTTACGAATACGGTACGTCTGGCAGCGGGTAAAGTAGCCTATTACCAGGGCGATTATGCTAAGGCTGATGAGATTCTGGTTGGTGGAGTCAGGGAAGAGTTGGTTAGTGCAGAAGATCGTCAGGTTGCTCGGTATTATCTGGCGGCTCTTCGGAAGCAAGGGGAAGATGATTCGGGGTTGTATGAGCGGATAGTGGGGGCTGATTCGGGGGAAGCGGAGGAGATTGATCTATTACTGAAAAAAACAACACCATAAAAAAATTATATCATGTCTTAGAATAAAACTTGTTGATGATGTCGACAAGTTTTCTTGTATTTTATTGTTAGTTACAATATTCGTCATAATACAACAAGGGTATGATATAATTTAGGATAATAAAGTAAAAGCTAATTTGACTAGGAATGATCTCGTGAACAAATATGATTATGTCGTAATAGGTGCGGGAGTTATTGGATTAACTATAGCTCGTGAATTGAAACAAAGATATACAGATAAGAAAGTAGCTATAGTGGAAAAAGAATCTGCTGTAGCGTTTCATGCGAGCGGTCGTAATAGTGGTGTTCTACATGCTGGGTTCTACTACAGTAAGGATTCATTGAAAGCGAAGTTTACCAAAGACGGTAATAGATTAATGAAAGACTACTGTAAACAAAATAAGCTCCGAATAAATGAATGCGGAAAGCTGGTAGTGGCGACAAATGAACAAGAGATGAATGATTTGGCTGAATTAAAACACAGGGCTGATTACAATGGCGTAGAGTTACTATGGCTCGACGAGAGAGCTACAGCGGATATTGATCCCAATGCCAAGACTTATAGAAAAGCATTATTTTCTCCTAGAACAGCTTCTGTGTCGCCTACTGAAGTGTGTCAAAAGTTATTAGAAGAAAATATAAGGAATAATATTGATGTTTACTTTGATTGCGGTTTTGTGAGAAGAGACGGAAACATCGTTGTTACAGTTAAACATCAGATAGAAGCAACTCATATTATTAATTGCGCTGGCTTATACGCGGATAAAATTGCGCACGAATATGGTTTCGGCAAAGACTATGTAATCATTCCGTTTAAGGGTCTATATTTGAAATACAAGAAAAATAAAACGGATATCAAGACAAACATCTATCCGGTCCCTAACTTAAAAAATCCATTCCTAGGAGTTCATTTTACTAAAACCGTAGATGGGGATATCAAAATAGGTCCAACAGCAATTCCTGCCTTCTGGAGAGAGCATTATAACGGAATGAATAACTTCAAGTGGGATGAATTCATTCAGATATGCTTGAAAGAAGCTAAGCTCTTTTTCAAAAACTCGTTTAATTTCCGTAGTTTAGCATTAGAAGAGATGGCAAAGTATCGAAGGTCTCATTTTATCGATCTGTCCTTGAAGCTTGTTAAAAATCTAGATGTCGATGGTTTCGGTGAGTTCTTAAAGCCGGGTATAAGAGCACAATTGCTTAATCGAAACACAGATATGCTGGTACAAGACTTTCTAGTTGAAGGAGATAAGTACTCTACACATGTGCTTAATGCAGTTTCTCCTGCGTTTACGTGTTCGTTTCCTTTTGCAATATACGTTGTAGACTTGATGGAAAAAAATCAAAAGAAATTGGAGTTAATAAAATGTTAGAACAAGTAAGAGGATTTTTTCGTTATCAGGAGATGCTCCGTAATATTGTTCTAAGGGAACTAAGAGGAAGGTACAGAGGGTCTGTTCTTGGTTTCCTATGGACATTCGTAAACCCGTTACTAATGCTTGTTATATATAGTTTAGTATTCTCCTTTATTCTAAAAACACAGATTGAGCATTACTCAATGTTCATTTTCGTTGCATTGTTACCTTGGAACTTTTTCGTAAACTCCATCATGCAAGGAACAGCCAGTTTGGTTCAGAATGCCGGTCTTATTAAGAAAATATACTTTCCCCGAGAGATATTTCCTATTGCGATAGTAATCTCAAACCTAACGAATTACATACTTAGTTTGTTTATTATGATTCCTGCTTTATTAATATCGGGAATATCCATTAAACTTCCAGTAGTAGCATTTCCTGTGGTGCTGTTAATTAATGTTATGTTTATTATTTCGATTGTACTTTTCGTTTCTATCGTAACCGTATATTTTCGTGATTCAGAGCATTTAATTGGTATATTGCTAATGGCTCTATTTTATTTGACGCCTGTACTATTTCCTCTGGACTTAATCCCTGTCCATCTGCAGTGGTTGTTTGAACTTAATCCTGTTGCTCCCTTAATTAATTCATACAGGGACATCTTCTTCTATGGTATTTGGCCGGAATGGGGACATCTGCTAACGACAGGATGTGCAAGTATCATCCTCTTGATCGTCGGGTTGAGGTTCTTTGATCATTTCCAGAAGGATGTAGCAGAGCACATTTAATTCGGAGGTTTGAAATGGATCCAGCGATAATTATAGATGGAGTGTCCAAACGCTTTAAGATCTATCAAGGACGCATGTATAGTCTGAAGGAACGCCTGCTCTACTGGGGGCAACAGAAATCAGAGGATTTCTGGGCGGTTAAAGACGTGCATTTAACTATTCCTAAGGGCTCTACGGTTGGTCTAATAGGAAAAAACGGCTCCGGAAAGAGCACTTTATTAAAGCTCATAAGCAGAATTCTTTACCCGACAATCGGCGAAATTAAAGTGAACGGAAAGATGTCGACATTGCTAGAATTAGGAGCAGGTTTCCACCCCGATTTCACAGGCAGAGAAAATATATATCTGAACGCCTCTATATTAGGCTTTTCAAAAAAGGATATTAATCTCAAGTTGGACGAAATCGTTGAATTCTCTGAATTAATTGATTTTATCGATACCCCTGTCCGTAATTATTCCTCCGGAATGTATATGCGACTAGGATTTTCCGTAGCCATACATTTAAATCCGGATATATTGCTAATCGATGAAATCTTGGCTGTTGGAGACTATGATTTTCAACAAAAATGCATGAGGCGTATTTTACAATACAAAGCAGAAGGCAAAACAATAGTTTTTGTCAGTCACTCGAGCGATCAGGTAAAACAACTTTGCGATATTGCCGTTTGGATGGAAAATGGTGTTATTAAACAGCAAGGCTCAGCAAAAGAAGTAATAGATATATATGAAAATAAACAACAGGACTTGAATGCTTAAATCAATCAGGAGGTTTCAAAATGAAACGTATAGTTGTTACAGGATCTACGGGATTTCTAGGTAGGCACTTGATGCCAGTATTATCGAATGTTTATCCCGATGCAGAAATATCAGGATTGGGACGAACGGATTACGATTTGATGGAATCATCTCAAGTAGACCTTATGTTTAAAGAACTACAACCAGAGATACTTGTACATCTGGCGGCATATTCAGGTGGAATCGGTGCTAACAGGACATATCCTGCAGACTTTTATTATCAGAATACGATGTTGACCACATTGATGTTCGAAAGAGCAGCCAGAAATAATGTTCAGAAAATGCTCTATACAATGGGGGGCTGCAGTTATCCGGCAACGGCATCTTCTCCTATTGACGAATCTCAAATGTGGAAAGGTTATCCTCAAGCTGAGAGCGCGGGTTACTCTGCTGCCAAGAAGATGGGTATCGTGGCGAGCGTTTCGTACAGACAGCAGTATGGATTGAATTCCGTAGTTATTATTCCTGGCAATATGTACGGGGAATTCGATAACTTCCGCAATAACGAATCGCATGTCGTCCCCGCTATGATTCGCCGCCTATATGAAGCTAAGTTGAAGGGTGTCAAACGCGTAGAAATGTGGGGCACCGGTGCACCGCAGAGGGATTTCGTTTACGCAGCCGATGTAGCCAAAGTAATTCCACTATTTCTAGACCAATACAATTCTAGTGATCCGATCAATGTCTCTTCGGGAACAACAACATCCATAAGGGAACTTGCAGAAACCATTACCGAGATGATGGGTTTTGAAGGGGAGCTTTACTGGGATACGACAAAACCGGATGGTCAGATGGTTAAAATCTTTGCTGTTGATAAGTTAGAAGGTCTTGGCATGAAATGCCCAACCTCATTGCGTGACGGCTTGAAGCAATCAATTGAATGGTTTATGAATAACTATGATAAGAACTCTGATGGAATCAGACTATAAAGCGGGGTTATAATTTTGATCTTTATTATCGGAGGCAATGGTTTTGTGGGTTCTGCAGTAGCTAGATATTGCAGAGAAAATCAGATAGAGCATGAAATAATTACTAAGCAGAATTATCGTGATTTTATTGGCAAACAATGCGATATATTGATCAACTCTAATGGCAATTCAAAGAAGTTTTTGGCTAATCAGGATCCCTTTGAAGATTTTCAATTATCTGTTTCCTCGGTTAGATCTTCGTTGATTGATATTAAATTTGATAAATATGTATTTTTCTCGTCATGCGATGTATATAACGACTGTTCGGAACCATCGTTAAACGACGAGGAAGCATTAATTGATATTTCAAAACAAAGTGCCTATGGATTTCATAAATACATAGCTGAACAATGCGTCAGACATGCAGCATCGGATTGGTTGGTTATTCGCTTTGGAGGCTTCATAGGTGAAGGGTTAAAAAAGAATCCAATCTACGATATTATGCACGGCGGGCCATTATGGTTGGATCCGGGAAGCGAACTGCAATATTTGAATACGAATGTTGCTGCAACTTTAGTAATGGAACTAATTGCGCGGAATATACAGAATGAAACTTTTAACCTCTGTGGTGATGGTTTGGTAGAGTTGGAAGAAGTAATCCGTGAATGGGGAAAGCAAGTAGAAATAAAACCGAACAGCCCGAAAGTTCTGTATAATGTAAATGTGAATAAAGTGAAGAAATATGTCGAAATCCCAAGTTCAAGAGATGCGGTATTTGATTTCTTAAGGACGACTGACAAAGGAGCAATATAGGTGATCATTACAAGGGCACCCGTCAGAGTGAGCTTCTTAGGCGGAGCAACAGACTACCCAGAGCATTTCTTGAATCACGGAGGAGCTGTATTAGGTACTTCGATTGATAAATATGCCTATATTGCCGTTAGCAAGAGATGGGGGCAACTATTCGATCAAAGTATTCGTATCGCCTATAGCAAAGTTGAACAGACTTCATCGTTGGATGAGATTGAACATGCTCCGTTTCGTGAATGTTTGCGTCATTGCGAGATTAATGAGGATGTTGAGATTAATTATTTTGCCAACTTGCCTGCTTTCACTGGGCTGGGCTCCTCCTCTACCTTTGTTGTCGCTTTGTTGCAGGCGCTTAAAGCGTACAAAGGTGAATTTACTCAAGGAATCAATTTGGCCTATGAAGCCATACATATGGAAAGAGATATATTAAGAGAAAATGTAGGTTGTCAGGATCAGGTGTTCGCGGCAACCGGTGGATTTAATATAATCGAATTTCGGACCGAGAAGGACATTGTAGTAAATCGTGTTCCGCTGTCGGCTTCTAGAATGCAGGAATTTGAAGATCACTTGATGCTGTTCTTCACGGGAATTAAGAGAAGCGCGGGTCAGATGGTGAAAAAACAGATATTGCGAATGGAAGATAATAGGGCCAGATTGATCAAGATGAGAAAACTGGTTGACCAAGGATATAATATCCTGACTGGTGGCGGCTCTCTAACTCCATTCGGTGAATTGCTGCATCAGTCATGGATAGAGAAACGAAGCTTGGAACAGAGTGTCTCGAATGATCAAATTGATGATATTTATAACACGGGTTTGGATTGCGGCGCTCTTGGTGGAAAATTGCTAGGAGCAGGCGGTGGGGGATTCGTATTGTTCTTTGTGCCTCCGGAGAAGAGAGAATTGTTGAAGCAAAGGCTTAGCCACTTGCATGAAATTCCAATAAAGATTAATACAGCTGGAAGTCAAATCATTTCATCTATATAAAATGTGGAGGTATGTTAAATGGCAACAAAAGTATTAGTTACAGGTGGAGCAGGTTATCTGGGTTCAATATTGGTTCCTGCATTATTAGCCAGAGATTATGAAGTAACCGTTCTGGATAATTTCATGTTCGGGCAGAATACACTTCTAGATTGTTGCATGAATGATAAGTTTTCAATAGTTCGCGGTGATGCCAGGGACGAGAAGGTTCTTGGAGAATTGATGCGTGATAAGGATATTATCATTCCTCTTGCAGCGATTGTCGGAGCCCCTATGTGTAACATCGATAAAGTAGGAGCTCAGACGATTAATTTTGAAGCTGTTCAAACAATGATATCCCTCCGTTCTAAGGATCAAATTATTATTTATCCTACAACTAATAGTGGATATGGTATTGGTGAAAAAGGGAAGTTCTGCACGGAAGAGACGCCATTGAATCCGATCTCTCTCTATGGAGTTACGAAGGTGCAGGCAGAACAGGCAGTTCTAGAGGCGGGCAATTCACTTACGTTCAGATTGGCAACGGTTTTCGGAATGTCTCCTAGAATGAGACTAGATCTACTGGTTAACGATTTCACCCATAGAGCATATACTGATCGGGCTGTTGTCATCTTCGAAGGACATTTCAAACGAAATTATATTCATATTAGAGACGTTGCAAGAGCCTTTATACATGGAATAGAGAATTTCGATTCTATGAAGAACCAAGCCTATAACGTAGGGTTAAGCGATGCCAACTTATCAAAGCTAGAACTATGTGAAGTGATAAGAGAGCAATTGCCGAGCTTTGAGTTCCTAGAGGCCCCGATTGGTCAAGATCCGGACAAGAGGGATTATATCGTATCCAATGAAAAAATCGAGAAAACAGGATTTAAGCCCCAGTATTCTTTGGAAATGGGAATCAAAGAGCTTATTAAGGGATTCTCTATCATTCGCAACTCCAAATTCAGTAACGTCTAAAGGAGTAACCATGGATATTCGCAACTTAATATCGCAAGAGTTAGAGCAGCACTTGGCTGTCGTAAGGAAGATTGATGATCGAATTTACGAAAGCTTGGAGAAGGCCGTTTCACTAATGGTAGATACTTTAAATAATGACGGTGCTGTATACGTGATGGGGAACGGCGGATCTGCTGCCGATGCCCAGCACTTTGTTGCAGAGATGGTAGGGAGATTTCTGATGGAGCGGGCTCCATTGCGATTCTTCGCACTCACAACCAACACATCGATTCTCACGGCAATCGGTAACGACTATACTTTTGATCGTGTTCTCGCTCGCCAAGTTGAAGCCGCTGTCAAACCCAATGACGTTGTTATTGGTATTAGCACCTCGGGAAATTCCTCGAATATTATTAGTGCTTTTGAGGCAGCTAAACAAATCGGTTGCAAGCTGATCGGAATGACAGGAGAAAGCGGGGGTAAGATGGCGTCGATCTGTGACGTTCTAATCGGAGTTCCTTCTGAGAGCACTCCCCGGATTCAAGAGGCACATATATTATACATCCACATCTTGAGTTTAATTATAGAGCAGAAGCTATTTGCCGTGAATAAATGATGAGGGTGTCAATGAGATGAAAAAATTCATTCTGATCGACCATTCGATTCAAAAGTATGGCGGTCATAATTTGGAGTATGCATTACATGTTTTAAGAGCGGCTGAGAAACAGAACTATAAACCTATACTTGTTACGAATAGAGAGCTTGTATTGGACAAAGAAGATCAAGAGCTGAGGGGCATTGAGGTGCATCCTCTTTATTTATTTGACTTCTGGGGAAATGCGGGCAAGCCGAGAAAGAAAGGCTCCAAGCTCAAAAGGCTAAAAGCCGGCATAAGTAATTGGTTGTTCAGAAGGAAGGTCGCTTTTTCCTATTCAAATTTAGGAATGCTGCTGGCCATGGAACATCGGTATGAAGAGTATTTACGGAATACGCCATATCAGGCCAGAGGTGCGATTGTTAAGCTTGTACTGATCTTTCCGTTAATCTACCTAATTACTGTATTGAGAGGTTTGAAGAGAACGCTGCAAGCCTTAAAGCACTTATTCAGTAAGACTTTTATCGGAACATTTGTAAATTTCCTTAAAAACATGATCTTCTCATTGCGTTTTGTAGTTAGAGGGGTGTGTTCCCCTTTAATATTCGTTAATAGACATAAGAAGAATATCGTGTCACGCCTTCGTAAAGCTAAGAGAATCAAGTCTTTCGGAGAAGACACACTGCGGATGTTAAAGAAGACCCCTGTCGGGAAAGATGATATTATATTTATTCCGACGCTATCGGAATACGACATGATGGGATTGCTCGAAACATTCAAGAGGAATAAATCAAGTCAGCAGGCCAATTGGCATCTGTTATTCCGGCGTAATCTATTTACAGGCCGGGATCCTCAATACTTCAGGCAAACCGAACAATTGCAGCCTTTGCGTAAAATGTTTCTTCATTTCAAAAACAATACTTGGAATCACAACGCATGGTTCTATACAGACACAGACAAACTTACAGATCAGTATCATTACTTGAAAACCGTACCTTTCACTACATTGCCTATTCCCATCAATATCGATTTCCAATCCAATCAGCGACAGTATGACCCTGCTCGTCCTATCAATATCGTATATGTTGGCGATGCCCGCAACGAGAAGGGCTATCAATATTTACCCGAGATGGTCAGAGGACTTTATTCTCCATATATCATGGATGGTAAAGTGAAATTCATTGCGCAATCCAACTTCTCTTTCACTGAGTATCAATTCCACTCAGATGTAGTTGTGGCAAGAAATCAACTTGAACAATTCACCCATGGCGTAGAAATTATTAAGGATTCATTGTCCACTTCAGAATACCGGGAATTGGTGCTGACTTCTGATATCGGACTTATCCTATATGATCGCGATAATTATTATGCCCGCAGTTCTGGAGCGCTTGTAGAGTACTTAAGTGCAGGAATTCCAGTAGTAGTACCATCCGGTAGTTGGATGGCGGATCAGATTTGTGATCTCACTTACGAGTATCATGACCGATTGAAAGCAAAGGGTCAGGTACAATACACTGTTCAGGAGAATCATTTTAAATGGTCAAGTGCTCAGTCAAATAACAGTCCATTCGTAAGAGGGCAATTGAATTTCGGAGGTCATATGGATTCCGTGTGGTGCACTTTCGATACGCCTGAAGATATAAGATATATCTTGATATCATTCAATTTTGTTTCGGCCGTGAAGGGTAACTATGTCACACTCCAATGGTCGGAACATAATCAGGCTGGAACCGTCATCTTCCAACAGAAATCAACGGTGGGGAGATCCTTACGCGGACTAACTACATCGGTACTATTTGAAATCAAGAATAAACAATGTGCGGAGATTGCAATTTCCCTTCATAATGCTTACGGAGATCATAATATATCGGTTAGCAATGTGAATTTTCATTATTTGCCGGGCCATACAGGTACAGACCAAAGTATTCCAAGAGCATCAGTCGGCATTATCGTAGACGATGCAACGCACGCAATTGAAGCATTGAAGGATATGGTGGATCATTACTCGCACTATCGGCAGACGGCACAACAATACTCGGTTATTTGGAACAAGACGCATAGCGCGGATGCACTGGTAACCGATCTGATTCCAAGGGGTACACCTATATGAAAATCGTTGGTGTTTCGGATGTAAGCATAGGTTTTGGAAGTCCGCAGATCATTGCTATGATGAAATCTCTACTTCATTACTACGGGGAACATGATGGGCTTATTATCGAGCCTGATCAGCCTAATATCGAGCCATATGAAGATCCAAATAGAGAATTCAATGTCCTAAGAGTGGAAACAGCGTTCCAACCGTATTCATCAGTAGGAAGAAGAGAGTATTGCATTGCCGCCGCTAAGAAGGTAAATGAAATTCAGCCGGATGTCGTAGTGATTTTTTGCACATTTTGTTTACCCGTATTGTTTCAGTTGAAGAAGAAGCCAAGGCTCGTTATCTATTATCATCTAGAATATGCCCCTGTTTATGGTCAATTCGATGTACATATGAACAAGAGCATAAATAATTTGGTAGATTTAATAATACATCCTGAAGCCAATCGCGCTCAGAGGGATATTCGGGAGTGTGGGTACAAGGATGCTCCTTTGGTTGTCGCCTATAATTCAGCAAGTTCGTGGGATGATGTTGACGTCACGTCGTCAAGGGAGAGAAACGGGAAAGTCATCTATCAAGGCTCCATTAATAGCAGGCTAACTTATCCCGATTATTACACTAATAAGCTGTTGGGCGACATACCTATCGATCTTTTTGGGAATATTTCAGGAGAAGATCGTTATGAGATTGAAGCTGCATTCATGAACTTGCGGAATGATATTAAATATCATGGATTCATTGATAACAAGAAGCTTGCCAAGATCAGAAAACAGTATGCGTATAGTATTGTAATGTGGAATCCAGTAGACGAAAACTTTCTCTACGCGTGCCCCAATAAGTTTTTCGAGTCCGTCTTCGATGGAGTACCTCCAATCGCGGCTCCACATCCTCAATGTAAAGCCATTATCGAGCAGTACGGCTGCGGAATTGTCATGAAAGATTGGACTTTTGAGTCATTCAGAGCGGCCCTGGAATTAGCTACGGAACAGTACGGCACGCCTGCATACGATCAAATGGTGGAAAATTGCAGACAAGCAGCTTTAACGGAACTAAACTGGGAGACCCAGTTTGCGAAGATCGAGAAGCATTTAATATAGAGGTGATTGATGTGCAGGCTGTAATCTTGGTAGGCGGTCTGGGTACTCGACTTGGGGAATTGACCAAGGAAACACCGAAACCACTCATGCAAATAGGGGAGAAGCCTTTCTTAGAGTATTTAATTGCAAATCTTGCCCGATTTGGGTTTAACAACATCTTGTTATTGGCAGGATTTCAGTCAAGCAAGATTATTGAGAATTTCCGAGTAAACCATTCCTTTCTTGGTTTGAGTATTAATTATTCCATTGAAATGGAGCCTGCAGGTACGGCGGGCGCTTTGCAAATTGCACAAGATAAACTTGAGGATCAGTTTCTGCTTATTAATGGGGATACTTATTTCGATTTTAATTATCTTGATTTATTAGTTCGTGACCCATGTGAGAAATGGATTGTCAAAATGGCCCTTCGAGATATAAGCAATCCCGATCGCTATGGAAGCGTTCAATTGTCTGGGAACCAAATTGCCGGTTTTGTTGAGAAGGGTCAAGCTGCAGAACGAGCTATTATTAATTGTGGCGCTTACCATATGAAAAAGTCTGTTCTCAATCATATTAATAAGCTACCTTGTTCCCTTGAGAATGATATACTGCCTTCTCTTGTTAGCGACGGGTTATTATATGGATATAAATACGAGGGTTACTTTATCGACATTGGAATACCAACTGATCTGGAAAAAGCACAAAATGAAATGCCTAATATGAAAAAACCGTCCGTGTTCTTCGATAGAGACGGTGTCTTAAATAAAGATCAGGGTTATACTCATCTGCCGGAGCAAGTGGAATGGAATCCTGGAGCGATTGAGGCTGTAAAACATGCCAACGATAAGGGTTACTATGTTGTCGTTGTGACTAATCAGGCAGGTATAGCAAGAGGCTTTTATAATGAACAGACGGTGGAGAAGCTTCATGAATGGATGAATGAGGAACTAAGTAATTTCGGGGCTCACGTAGATGCATTTTATTACTGTCCACATCATCCGGAGGCGGGCATCGGACAATATTTAGCAAAATGTGAATGTAGGAAGCCTAAACCTGGTATGCTTCTTAAGGCTATTGCGGATTGGAATATTGATGTTGAGAAGAGTCTCTTAATTGGTGATAAAGAAAGTGATATTGAGGCAGCAAACCGTGCTGACATTAAGGGATATCTCTTACAAACAGAGAATTTATGTGAAATTATTGCGGCGATTATATAAAGTAGTCTTTCAGAGGGGGGATTACGAATGAAATGTCCAATTTGTTCGGTAAGTCAGACAACTACGTTTTTTAAGAAGGAGCAGAATATACTCTTAATATGTAAAGAATGCAGACACATATTTTGGGATAATACCCCATCTTTAATTGAATTGATGAACTATTACTCAACGGATTATTCACCAGACCATAATCAGCTTAGGCTACAGTTATCAAATGCAGAATATTATAAATCTCATATTAAGGAGCTCTCAATAAAATCAGGAATATCTCCCAAGAGATCCACTATCCTTGATTTTGGTAGCTCATATCCTATCTTGATGATAGAAGCAAAAAAGATGGGTTTTCTTAATCTAATAGGAGCCGATTGGGATGAACGCGCAAGGGAGTATGGAAACGACCATGGAATCCAAATGATTAAACCAGACGAAATAGAAACAAAAATTCCTAATCGTAGTGTGGACATTATTCGCTTTTCACATGTACTAGAACATTTGGTTGATCCATTAATGACTCTGAAATTACTTGTAAAGAAACTCAAAAAGGGAGGTATGGTTTATATAACCCAACCCAATTTCCCAGTGTTTAGCTGGGAATCTCCCCCAAACGATATTGCAGACACTGTTTGGCCGGAGCACTTACATTTTTTTTCGCCTATTTCACTAATGCTAATGATAAGTAAAACAGGAATGACTATACATAAGTTATTTACGCATCAACAACCCGATAAAATACTGTCTGATTATAGTAGCAATATAGATATATTATATTCAATGAATAAGTTATCAACGATTAAAGATAAAGGAGATCCCTTCTTTGGAAAAAATGGGAACTTTCCAGTATATACAGGGCAAAATTCTGTCGCTTTTGCATTTCTTTAAGGAATTCTAGATATCAGAGGTGAGTTAAAGGTGATAAAAAAAGTAATTATCGCAGGCTATTATGGTTTCCAAAATGTCGGAGATGAAGCCGTACTTCAGTCAATGTTAAATGATTTACGACAAACGAATATTGAGTTTGATTTTACTGTTATTTCAAATAATCCAGATGAAACTTCAAAAAAATATATGGTCGATTCTATTCATTGGAACGATTATCAGTTGGTGACTAGTGTAGTAAAAGAGAGTGACCTATTGATCGTTGGAGGTGGAGGGCTATTTAATTCATATCTGGATTACGAAGCAGATAAACTTCTCCTTGGTGGTCATCAGCTATTTAGTGTTTTTATTTTTGGACTCCCTATACTCGCTAACTTATTAAATACAAAAAGCATGATATTTGGAGTAGGAGCAAGTCATATAAATTCTGAGGATGCCAAACTACATATACTAAAAGCCGTAGAGTTTAGCGAAATAACTACTGTAAGAGACTATGGATCTAAAGATATTTTAATTGCATTAGGATGTGAGTCTGATAAAATCACCGTCACTGCAGATCCTGCATTTAGATTAGACAATGTGGATGCTAATACAGTGTATTCAGTTCTACAGAAAGAGAATATAGTCTTTCAAGATCGTCCTATCATAGGCGTAGTGGTGAGGAACTGGGAATTTTATGGAGATAATCATATTACTGAGGAAGCTATATATTTCTCCTTAAAGAAAATTCTTGAACATGAGAAATTCACAATCTTATTTATTCCTTTTGACGATGGTAAAGATGTTGGGGATATGAGTTTTGATACTTCCATGATAAACCGCTTAATAAGGAAACTAGGAAATTCCCCGTATATTCATGCGATTCGCGGGTTTTATACCTCAGATATTTACTCCTCAATTATTAGTTTGTGTGATGTGACAATAGCAATGAGACTACATTCGGTAATTTTCTCGTTGAAGAATCATGTTCCATGCATTGGTCTAGTTTATGATCAAAAAGTAAAAAACATATTAGATATGGCGGAACTTGGGGAATTAGCAATTGATATAAAAGATATAACTAGTGAGTCCATCCTTAAAAAACTATCACATATTATCGCTAATAAGAGACAATATACTGAACAAATTGTTAATAAATCTACGGAGTTAAAGGATAAAGCATTCAATAATATTCAACAAGTAATATCGATTTTAGAAAACAGACCAAAGAAAGAATCTAAAGAGAATGACAGATTTATTGAGAATCTTTCTTATAACTTGATGATCAATGCCAATAAACACTTAGAAAATTCACGGAAGTCCGATTTAATCTTGCAAAAAAATAAACAATACCTTAGGACCTTAATTGACCAAGCAAATTATAGTTTGGCTTGTATGCTAACCGAATCATTATTAGAAATCTATTCAGATGATCCCGATCTTAATTATTTTAAGGCTTTTTGTTTGCAATCATTGGGTGTAAAGGATCAAGTTATTAATTATTACGAGAAGGCTCTAGAATATGGATATGATAAGTTTTGGGTTTATTATAACCGAGGTATTTATTATTTCAATAACGAAGAATATCAATCGGCTCAGAAAGAATTGGATACAGCAAAAAAAATAAACCCCGATCATGAAGGGGTAATTTTAATACTGGATAAGTTATCTGAATTATATGATGATTAAGGTAAGGTGGTAACCATTGGATGGTTATTATTAGATAACAGTTCTCTTCTTTTTGTATTGGTTTGTAGTTATTTTATTGGCATCATTGATTTACCTCAAATTATTTCATTAGAGTAGATATTCATCTGACTGCTTTATACGTATCCTTAACATAAATGATATTCATTTGGGGGGTATTGAAACAACCAATGTCAACAATTGATATTTTTCAGAAATTTATAGAAGTAATTAAGACTGTTTTTCAATTGGTTATGAAGAATATGAATATTGATGTGCTAAAATTGTTTGTCATTTGTTATGGTGTAATTTTTTTGTTATTTATTGTGAGCTACTTCATGGGTTTTCAAATTATTCAAAAAAATATTTTTAAAAGTAAAACAGAAAGAATTATTTTTTTAATACCTATTGGTTTAGGGATTCTAGCAACACTTGTATTTATTGTTGGATCATTAGGTTATTTTGATCCGAAAATCATATATATAATTGTAGCCATTTTGTTGATAGTAAATTATAGAAGGCTGAAACAATTTATTATTAATATTCCCCAAGTGTTTAATAGAGTTTCTTTTAGCGCCAAGAAAAGCTATATACTTATTTTAATTGTAAGTTTATTATTTTCAATTCTTTTACTCCCGATGATCATGCTTTCTTTGTACCCGGAAACAGCTTGGGATTCTACGATGTATCATTTGGTGTATTCCAAGTCATATATTGAAAACCATCAAATAGCGCCAGTTGACAATATTCGGCACCCAGTCTTTTCTCAATTATTTGAAATAATTTATACTCTAGTGATTTATTTCTCCAAGAACGTTATAGCAGCAAAGATCTTACATTTTATTATGCAGATTTTTTGTGCAATTATCATTTATAGTTTTTGTAAGAGGTTTTACTCGAAAAAAGTTGGCTTTTGGTCTTCTCTGCTTTGGTTAACTACTCCTTTGGTTGTATATGTTTCAGTTACTGCTTATATTGATATTGCGCTCACAGTTTTTGTTACTCTTGCTATTTATGCATTGGTTAATTGGATCCATACAAATGAGAGATTATGGTTAGTTATTTCTGCAATATTACTTGGGTTTTCCTGTTCCATCAAGTATACAGGAATTGTATTCGTGTTAATTTGTGGTGTTATAATATTGATTCATTCCTTTAAGAACAAAAGTTACCATGGGCTCTTTACATACTCATCAATAATATTTATTTCGATATTGCCATGGTATCTTTATAATTATTTATATACTAATAACCCAATGTTTCCATTTTATCAGAATATATTTGGATACTACGATTGGAGTAAGGAAGAGTTTGATCAATTTAATTATGCAGTAAATCATAATTACGGTATGGGCAAAGGGTTAAAGGAACTATTTTTATTACCCTGGAATCTTACATTTAAATTCAATAATTTTTTTGGTGAAGCTGAACTATCCTTTGTCTTGTTAATGGGGCTGCCATTCTTACTGATTGCGATATTCAAAGATAAGTTGGCCAGACTACTATTAATAATAACTGTTGCGTATATGGGATTTTGGTTCATCAATTCACAAGTATTAAGATATATCATTCCGATATTACCGATTTTAAGTGTAGCAATTATGGCTTCAATTAACAGGTATTTGTTCAGTAGACACAATAGTTTTCGTGCTATTCTTATAACTTCTGTTCTTTTGGGTTTACCCGGCTGGATATTTGCCATGAATGAAGTCAGCAAGAAAGGCGAAATTCCTACTGAAAAATCTGAGATTGACAATTATTTAACAACATTTGTTTATCCTTATCCGGCTGTAGAATGGCTTAATAAAGAAAAAGGGAAAAATTATAATTTATACACCCTCTACGCAGAGAATATGTTTTTTTATGCGGATGGCTACATGTTAGGTGAATGGCAAGGGAAAGGCAGGTACAGTAATATAGTTTCTAAACTTCAAGATAGTAGAGCCCTTTATTCGGAACTAACCAATTTGGGAATGAATTATTTTCTATATACCACTCATCGTGTGTCATCCGAAGTGAATAGAGATGATTATTTTAAGCAACATTTTAAAATAGTTTTTGCACGACCACATATTTATTTATACGAATTAACTGACAACAGCGTTAAACTCAGTTATGGGCAAGAAATAATTAAAAATAAAAGCTTCGAAGAAATTAAAGATAACTTGATTTCTGATTGGACTAAAGAAAACGACCCATATATCAATACAGTTGCCGACTTTGTCTCAAATGGAAAAACAAGTTTAAACATAGACAATAAAAATGTGATGTACCAAGTAATTCCGATTGAGGATAAAGTAGCTATGCCCGGTCAATATTTAGAAATTGGCAAAACTTATCGAATTGGACTAAAAGCAAAAACATTTCATAATGATCAAAATCTAAGGATCCAAATCAGTTGGATTAATGCAGACGGGAAATTTGCCTATGCCGAAATTGATGATAAATTAATTGATACTGAATGGAATGAGTATGAGTCATACATTACAATACCAGACATAAAAGGAAATGCTGTGTTATATTTTAGGACAACAGATGGTAATGCATTCATTGACGATATTTCATTAAAAGAGATTATATATGACAAATTATAAACGACATAATGGGGGACCAAAATGAAAGTAGCTATTATGATTCCATGCTATAATGAGGAACTTACGATTGGGAAAGTAATAAGAGATTTTAAAAAAGAATTACCCGATGCTGAGATTTATGTTTACGATAACAATTCAAAAGATAGAACTTTTGAAATTGCATTAGCAAACGGAGCAAAAGTGAGAAAAGAGTACAGACAAGGAAAAGGAAATGTAATTCGTTCCATGTTCAGGAATATTAAAGCAGATATTTATATTATGATTGATGGTGATGATACTTATCCTGCTGAATTTGTTCAACAGTTGATTGAGCCTATTGTACTAGGTGAAGCCGATATGGTAATAGGTGATCGTTTATCAAATGGTACATATACTCAAGAAAACAAAAGGCGATTTCACAATATTGGGAACGGCCTTGTTAAAGGTATTATTAATTATCTATTTAAATCTTCTTTGCGAGATATAATGACAGGTTATCGTGCATTTAATAAAACATTTATTAAGAATATGCCAGTTTTCAGCGAGGGTTTCGAAGTGGAAACGGAAATGACGTTACACGCACTGGATAAAAAGTTTTTAATTAAGGAAATTCCCATTGAATATAGGGACAGACCTGAAGGAAGCGTATCAAAATTGAATACATTTTCCGATGGTTATAAAGTCATAAAAACGATTTTCTATGTTTTTAAACACTATAAACCATTAACCTTTTTCTTTAATACGGCGCTGATATTCTTCATTATTAGCCTGATATTTGGAATCCCAGTTGTTATCGAATGGGTCAATAATGGATTCATTAAAAGAATTCCATCAGCAATTCTTGCTGCGGGAACAATGATATTATCATCCGTATGTTTAACATCGGGGATTATTCTTGATACAATAGTTCAACAACATAGAGAAAATTATGAACTTATTCTAAATAAGTTTCATGGAGAGTGAGTTAATATCAAATTTATTCTGCTGTTAATTGCTGTTATAATTTTTAATGCTATGGCAAGTGTGTTAATGAAATTTGGAATGAAGAATTTTAATTTGGACAATAACAATTTTATGGGTGCCATTAGGTATGCTTTAGTAAATCCAATGGTGTTAATAGGGCTTGTTTCGTTTGGGCTTTCTTTTATATCTTATAGTATCGTTTTGAGTAAGATTAAACTGAGCATAGCATATCCTATTCTGACTAGCGGTGGTTTCATTATCGTAGTCATCTTTTCGGTATTTTTCTTTAAGGAATCGATTACTTTAGTACAATTTTTAGGATTTTTGTTTATTGTACTGGGCGTATGGTTGGTATCAACTGCAATGAGGTAAGAACTAAATATTAATAGGAAAGAGGTTTTCTTTTGATAAAAAAGATACGAAATTGGTTAATAGAACCGTTAATAAAAAACTTGGATGTTGACAGCGTTGATATTACTGTGGCTCATAGAGAAGTTCTTAAAAAAAAATACATGCTTAAAAAATTATTCGAGAACTTTTACTATCGATGCGATTATTTAGATAAAAAACATTTTTATCAGAGCAAGTCTAACAAACGCTTGGAAATTGGCAGTGGCTCAAGTTTTATTAAGGAATTTTACCCAGATATTATGACGAGTGATATAAAGCCTTTGCCGTTTGTCGATTTAGTATGTGATGCTACCCAAATGCCTTTTCCTGATAACGATTTACGAGCAATTTATGGGATAAATGTATTTCATCATATCCCAAACCCACGGTTATTTTTTCAAGAAGCATTAAGGGTGCTTGCGCCTGGCGGTGGAATCATTCTTATTGAACCTTATCATGGGCCTATGGCAAGGAAATTGTTTTCCAATTTACACGACTCTGAAGGGTTTGATATGACTTCTCCGAACTGGGAAACGCCAGTAACGGGACCCATGTCGAACTCTAATCAGGCATTGTCTTATATAGTATTCAAACGTGATAGGGAGTTATTTGAAAGAGAATTCCCTGAATTAGAAATCGTGATTGAGCATCCGCATACTCACCTGTGGTATTTACTGAGCGGTGGGGTCAACTTTAGACAATTGGTCCCTAATTGGGGAACAATCGTAATAAAAGGCTTGGAGAAACTTCTATCACCCTTAAATCACTGGATTGCATTCCAACAATCTATCGTTATTAGGAAAAGGATTTCAAGGGAGGTTTAGAAGTGTGTCAACCAAACGTGTATTAATAACTGGAATAAACGGTTCCATAGGTAAGAGTTTAGCAACTTATTTGAATAGTAATGGTTACGAAGTTCATGGAACAACAAGAAAGTTAAGCGAGAGAGTGCAGATTTCTTATGACACAGGGATGTTGATTGAGCTCGATCTAAGTAAAGATGAGAGTTTCTCCATCCCTGATAATTATTTCGACGTAATTATTCATTGTGCGGCTGCAACATCGGAAAGCACTCTTGATTCTAATGTATCAAAGAAAGTTAATGTATTAGGTACTGAGAAATTAATTAAAGCTTGTATTGAATCTAATATACAAAGATTTATATATATTTCCTCGATGTCCGCCAATCCCGATAATCCTTCCTCATATGCTCAAACAAAATTAGAAGCCGAAAGAAGAATTATGATGTATACAGATATTGAATGGGTTATTCTGCGGCCAGGATTAGTGATTAACTATAACGGTCGAGGGATATTTAATAAAATGTTATCTTATATTAAGACAATGCCAATCATTCCGATCATTGGCAACAACAATAACTTAAGTACCATATCGATTGATGATCTTTGTAAAGCTGTTTTCCTTTCATGTGAAATGCCCAACGCAATAGGAAAGGTAATAGATGTTAGTGCTGATGAATCCCTACGATTGATTGATTTTGTTAAAGCGATTTCAAAAAAACTCGGCAAAAAAGCAATCTATATATATGTTCCTTATAGTTTTGCTTTAATTGCAGCATCTGTTTCCAATTTTTTTAACAAACCTATCATAACTAAGGATAACGTTTATGGTTTAAAGTACGCGCGTAAACCAGATGCGACTTCACTTCAAACAATTCTTGGTATGAGGGCAAATACATTTAAAGAAACAGTTGAGGAAATGGTCCTTTAAAAATCGTTTAATTGGAGATAAATCATGAAAATCGCAGTCGTTGGTTCAGGCCCGGCATCAGCAGGTACGTGTCTCGGGTTACTAAGTAAGAACAATACCGATGAGGTTTATGTTTTTGATATTGGTCGGCGTCTAGGAAATGGGTCTACAGATATAACAATTCCGCCAAGTGAATGGAAACAGGAGAAGTACTTGGAGATTCATAAAAATTTGGAAAAGAAGAATAAAGGGTGGGTTCCGGAGAAATCTTTTTTTGGAGATTACCCCAGAAAGTATTATCCGAGTCAGTCCATTTTAAAAAGCGATATATTGGGTGGTTTAAGTAAGTTCTGGGGCTCAAGTTTTTTACCGTTTAATGAGAATGATTTTGCTGAGTGGCCGATTTCTTATTCTGATATTCAACCATTTTATGAAAAATTGCTTCAAGAGATAAAAATAACAGGGGCTAACGATCAACTTGGTAATTACTTCTCAAACGAATTTATTAATGATGATCCAGTAAGAACGCCTCAGACTATAAAGAAGTTAGGAAGAATAGTGAGTTCCGATATAAAATCCTATGGATTTATTGCGGGGAATCCCAGACTAGCACTTATTAATAGTGGAGAGAATGCATGTACCTACTGCGGTCACTGTTTCTATGGGTGTTATAATCAGTCCATATACTCGGCTGATATGACAATAAACAGGTTAGCCAAAGATGGTAAGATAAAATATGTTTCAGGTCAACAAGTGATCAGTTTCAATAAACAGAATTCAGGAATAATCGAGCTTTTGATTCATGATTTATCCAATGGAAATAACGATAAAAGGTTTTTTGATAAAGTATATATTGCAGCTGGTTGCATTGAGACCACTCGGATTGTTGCCAACTCATTCGGACTAATAAATGATCCATTCCCAGTATTTGAAAACCCAATGTTTCAAATTCCTCTTGTCTATATGGGGCGCGTTCCAACTAATGATTTCAAAAATATCCTCGCATTGAACAACTTAATCATAGGAAGGTTGCCGGGAAATGGAATTGATGAATATGTTCATATGCAGGTATATCCGTTAAATGTATATTTATGGAATCATGCTTTGATTAAAGGATTTGGCTCTTCAGGAATCCATCTTTCAAAGTTGTTCCAAAATACATTAGGGAAACATGTTTATATGATGTTATTTTATTTGCACGGGAAGTATACAGGTGGAAGTACTATAAGTTTTAATGGGGAGGATCAGGACTTCCAATTTCATAATCAAACTGAAGCGAATAGTCAGGCAAAGAGAATGATACAACAACTATCCGATACTATAAAAGGCTCAGGATTTAAATTATTGCCTCAGTTTATGGCTCCATTAGCCTCTGGCGGTAGTTACCACTACGCAGGTACAATCCCAATGAATAAGAATAAGTTTTCATTAAATAGCTCATGTTCAATAATAGATAATGTATATCTTGTCGATTCTAGTACATTCCCGTCATTACCAGCACAAAATCATTCTTTTACCATAATGGCAAATGCATATAGAGTGGGTTCTCAATCAATTATTTGAAACATGCATCGTAATAATTGTCTTATTAAGAGTAAGGGGACATAGAAATGAGCAAGTCCATGGCTTATCTCATGCATGTAGATTGGAATTGGATCAAGCAGAGGCCACACTTTATAGCGGAGCACCTATCTGAAGATTATGATCTTGATCTGTATTTTGTTAGAAATTATAAGAACAGACATGCGATTCGTAATGACATGGCAAGTGAGTTGAGATCAGTATATCAACTCACCAAAGTTCCATATTCCTCGAAGAGGAAGAGTCTTCAGATAGCTGAACGAGTCATTAATTTCAACACCTTACTGAAGATATATTCGACGCACTACGATTACATCTGGATCACTTCTCCTATTATGTTGCAGTTCGTGAATATCGATCGTCTTTCTCGCTCAACGATCATATACGACTGCATGGATGACGTTCTTGCGTTTCCGCAAAGCAAATTATCGGAAGCTTATTTGCAAAGGCTCGAAGAGAGGCTTCTTCTTTCTGCCGATGTGTTTTTTGCTTCATCAAATGTGTTGCGCAACAAGATGTTGAGCAGAGGCGCAAAGTCGAATATTTACATTGTTAATAATGCTGTTAGTTCGAGAATGCTTAATGTAATAGCGAAGGAATCAGAATCCCTCCCTTCAAGAAGCAAAAATGGTCGGTTCTCGATAATCTATTATGGAACAGTAGCGAGCTGGATTAACTTTCAATTACTCCAACAATTGTTGGAGCAGCATCAGGATATCGAGATTATGCTGATTGGTCCGATTGAAACGTCTATTCCGCAGCATTCTAGATTAAAGGCCATTGGGCCAGTAAATCACTCTCAATTATCACTTTACGCGAATGATGCCGATGCGTTGATAATGCCATTTGTTGTGAATGAGCTTATTGAGGCTGTAGATCCTGTAAAGGTATACGAATATATCGCACTTCGGAAACCTAGTCTCATCGTGCGCTATGCAGAAACGATGAAATTCGATAAATATGTTTATCTATACAATGGTTTAGATGAGTTGTCTAAGTTGATTACACACATCAAACAAGAGAAAACCCCGAGAGTCGAAGATCTACAAATTATGGAGTTTATTCAACAAAATACATGGGAACAAAGAGTGAGCGATATTATTAATATTCTTCAGAGTCATATTTCAACAAAATAATTAAGGACGGAGAGACATCTCGCGTTCTTTTTTGTTATGATGGTTGTAGTTGTTGATTGGGGTGGGTTAGTATGAACAGAGTGCAAATATTATTATCCACGTACAACGGGGAGAAGTATCTCGTTGAACAATTAGATAGCCTTGTTCAACAAACTCATCAATCCATTCAACTTCTGATCCGAGATGATGGTTCAACAGATAGCACATGTTCAATACTTTCAGAAATATCAGAAAAGAGTGATAAGGATATTTCTATCATTCATAGTTATAATGCTGGCGTTGTCGCAAGTTTTCTGGAGTTGCTGAACCACTCAGATGGTTATGCCAGTTATTACTCGTTTTGCGATCAGGACGACGTATGGAAACCCGATAAATTAACTCGAGCAACTGCAAAGCTTGAGCAAATACCATTACATATTCCTGCAATGTATTGTTCAAGAACCGAACTGGTTGACGAAGGTTTGAATCACTTAGGATATTGGCCTTTAATTCCAAGCAGGGGAGCTTCCTTCGCTAACGCCCTCATTGAAAATTTAGCGGTCGGTTGTACGGTCGTGATGAACCGGGCAGCTAGAGAATTAATAGTTAACAATCCCCCCGGTGCAAATAAAATCATAATGCACGACTGGTGGTCTTATCTATGTATATCCGCTTTCGGCCAGATCATATATGACGCTGAACCATCTATCCTGTATCGCCAGCATTCAGCTAATGTGACGGGCGGCACGAAAGGATTTTTTCATAAATGGTTGAAAAAATTCAAGAGCTATCGCAAGAACAGTAAGCAATTTCTGCTGCGGAAACAAGCCGACGAATTCTACCGATTGTTTGGAAAGCAACTTTCGGAAGAGAACAGGCGTATAATTGAGAGGTTTCTTAATAGCAATTCCTCTTTTTATAAGCGAGCAGGCTATTTTTTCACGACAGAGTTATACCGTCATTCTTTTATTGAAAACTATCTTTTTCGCTTGATGTATTTATTCAATAAAATATAATTCTAGATCCTCAGATAGGAGATTGAATAGTGAGGATTTCAGTTATCATCCCAACCTTAAATGCAGAGAAATATTTGCCGGAGCTGCTGGGCCGTCTTCAAAGACAAACTCTTGTTCCAGAGGAAATCATCGTTGTGGATTCCAATTCCGATGATAAGTCTGTTCAAGTAGCCCAACGTCTCGGAGCCAAAATCTTGATGGTTGAACAAAGTTCATACGATCACGGGGGAACGCGTAATTTTGCAGCATCCCATGCAGCCGGTGATGTTCTGGTTTATATCACGCAGGATGCGTTGCCGGCGGAAGACGACTTCTTGAAAGAACTCATAAGTCCTTTGAAGGACCCTCAGGTGGGAGCCGCATTCGGGAGACAGGTTGTAGGGCCTAATGCCGATCCCTTAGAACAAATGACAAGAGAGTTCAACTACCCATCGGTTTCCATGAGAAAATCAATGGCTACCGTCAACGAACAAGGGATCAAAACGTTTTTCTTCTCAAATGTCTGCTCCGCTATTCGTAAAGATACGTTCCAACTGGTAGGGGGATTTCCTGAACGTATTATCATGAACGAGGACATGATCTTTGCCGCTCGATGCATTCTTCAAGGCAATGCGATTGTGTATGCGGCGGAAGCAAGAATCATTCATTCTCATCAATATACTTTGGCACAACAATTCCGCAGGCATTTTGACATTGGCGCATCCCTCCGAATGAATGAGTGGCTATTGGATTATGCCAAGCCTGAGGGCGAAGGATGGAAGCTTCTCAAGAAGCAATTTCGTCAACTCTCTCAACGGAAACTGTGGCAATGGATCCCTAGATGGTTTGCGGAGAATCTGGTTAAATACATCGGTTATTATCTTGGATTCCACTATCGCAAGCTTCCAAGGCCAATTCGAGCATCATTCAGCATGCATTCATATTTTTGGAGGTTTGAATCGGAAAAGAAAGTTAATGTTATTGGTCGTCCGATTGAAGATAAGTTAACTGAAAATAAATTAATTTAATAGAATCACAACTTTTTGATGAACTTGTCGTTTCTTACAATGAAGAGTCGAAATAAAGCTGAGGATGATGAGCATGCGACAGAAAATAATGATATTTGCGCTTATACTATTGGCAGCGACTTCAATCATTGGAGGTATGGGTTGGTACCAATCCGCGTTTGCGGACACCAGCTCCACACCTGGATCAGTAGACGATCCCATCGTGACCAAAGGTTACGTAGATGATGCGGTTGCCAAACTGGTCCAACAAGAGCTTGAGAAACTGGGTCCAATTGGCGGCAGTTCCTCCGGGAAGATCGAAGTTGTGACTGTGAAGTTCGGGCAAAAAGTTATCGTGGAAGATGGCGGAGAGCTGATCGTACGATCGGGTAAAGCGGTAGCTTACAGCACGGATGCGAATGGTCTGTCGGACCTCACTGACGGGTTGGATATTAAACCTGGAAAGTCGATAGCCAATAACCACCTTATCCTCAACCCGCGCGGCCCAAGAGGCGTTGAAGCAGATCCTAAGCAAACGAAAGGCCTTATCGTACTTGTTCGAGGAGCATATCAATTGCAATAGCAATCATTCGTTTATATCAATCATGAATAACTGCCGGCGGTAACGCTTGGCAGTTATTTTTTTCTTTACTCAATAGTATGGAACGCCGATAATGTATCAGAGAACTCTATTAGGGAGTGGACCCGTATTGAAAGGGATAATTTTGGCCGGAGGGACCGGATCGCGGTTGTTTCCACTTACGAAAGTAACAAACAAGCACCTGCTCCCCGTCGGGAAATACCCGATGATATTCCACGCCATTGCGAAGCTTAAAGAAGCGGCCATACAGGATATTCTCATAGTAACCGGCAAGGATCACATGGGGGACGTAGTTAACCTGCTCGGAAGCGGACGGGAGTTCGGACTCTCTTTTACATACAAAGTACAAGATGAGGCAGGCGGAATTGCTCAGGCGCTCGGACTCGCGGAACATTTTGTGGGCGGGGATTCCATGGTGGTCATTTTAGGTGATAATGTGTTTGCGGACAGCATTGCTCCATACGTTGATAATTTCCGTAATCAAGGCAAAGGGGCCAAAATATTGATCCAGGAAGTACCTGATCCGAATCGCTATGGCGTGCCTGAGCTTAAGGGCGACCGGATCGTCTCGATCGAAGAGAAACCGCAGCAACCTAAGAGCAACTACGCGGTAACGGGAATATACATGTACGATGCCGAAGTGTTCGAGATCGTGCGTACGCTGACGCCTTCTAATCGGGGAGAGCTTGAAATTACGGATGTTAACAATGCCTATATTCAAGCCGGGACGCTCTCCTACGATGAGCTGAACGGATGGTGGACGGACGCGGGTACGTACAGCTCGCTGATTAAGGCGAATGAAATGGCGCAGGACGTTCGCTTCGGAGAAGAGTTCGGCAAACTAAAGATTTAAGGTGATCGAATGAAGGTTATAGAAGGCAAATTGAAAGGCGTCAAATTAATCGAACCGGCAGTATTTGAAGACAACAGGGGATTCTTCATGGAAAGTTACAATGCCCAGACTTTTGCGGATAATGGCATCCCGGTTACTTTCGTGCAAGACAACCATTCGTTATCCGTTCACAAGGGTGTCGTTCGCGGCCTGCATTATCAACTCAATCCGAGAGCCCAGAGCAAGCTCCTTAGGGTGACTGCTGGAGCGATCTACGATGTGGTAGTGGATATTCGGAGGGGCTCTCCGACGTTCGGCCAATGGGAAAGCTTTGAATTGTCGGCTGCGAACAAACGTCAGCTATATGTCCCGCAAGGCTTCGCGCATGGCTTCTGCACGATAGAGCCGCATACAGAGGTGCTGTACAAGGTAGATAGCTTATACTCAGCCGAGCATGACCGGGGAATTGCATGGAATGATCCGGCGCTTGCCATAGAATGGCCTGCAGCAGATCCTATATTGTCAGATAAAGACTCTCGTCATCCGCTTCTGGCGGAAGCAGAGTACAACTTCGTCTATTAAAAGGGTGAACGAATTGAAATTGCTTGTTACTGGTGGAGCCGGGTTTATCGGCAGCAACTTTATCCATTATATGAGAAGAGAGCATCCCGGGTATCAACTTGTGAACGTAGACTTGCTGACCTATGCGGGGAATCTCGATAATTTGTTAGGTGTCGAGGCGTCGGAACGGTATCGTTTTGTTCAGGCGGATATTGCCGATTCGGCTGCTATGGAACCTTTATTCATGGAAGGTTTCGACGTTGTCATCAACTTTGCTGCGGAATCGCATGTTGATCGGAGCATTGCGGACCCTGGTTTATTCGTTCGGACGAATGTGACCGGCACACAGACCCTGCTGGATTTGGCGCGAAAATATAAAGTAAAAAGGTTCCTGCAAGTATCGACGGACGAGGTCTATGGTACGTTAGGAGCAGAGGGGTTGTTTGTTGAAAGTTCTCCGCTAGCGCCGAACAGTCCTTATTCCGCAAGCAAAGCCGGAGCGGATTTACTCGTTCGCGCTTATCACGAGACGTTCGGAATGCACGTGAATATTACCCGTTGTTCCAATAACTATGGTCCTTATCAGTTTCCTGAGAAGTTGATCCCTCTTATGATACGCAATGCTCGGGAAAATAAACCGCTCCCCGTCTACGGAGATGGCCTGAACGTAAGGGATTGGCTGTATGTGGAAGATCATTGCAGCGCGATCGATCTTGTACTTCACCAAGGCGGCAGCGGGGAAGTGTATAACGTCGGAGGCAACAACGAGCGCACGAATCTGCATGTCGTCCGGACGATTCTTGGTGAGCTGGGGAAACCTGAGTCTCTGATTAGCTATGTTGAAGATCGTCTCGGTCATGACAGGAGATATGCTATAGATGCCACGAAAATTCGCGAGGAATTAGGTTGGGCACCGAAATATCATTATGAATCCGGCATTAAAGCAACGATTCGGTGGTATCTAGAGCAAACGGAATGGATGAATCGGATTGCTTCGGGGGTCTATCGGCAATGAGTGTACTGGGGGACCAAGCGGGACGATTGACGGTATTAGTAACGGGTGCTAACGGCCAATTGGGCCAAGAGCTTGTTCGATCGAAACAGGATCATGTTAAGCTTGTCGGATTAGGCAGAGATGAGCTTGACGTTACGAATGCAGAGCAGTGCCAAACCGTAATCGCGAACTTGCAACCGGATGTGGTGATCCATGCCGCTGCTCACACTGCGGTTGACCGCGCTGAGTCTGAACCGGAAGCGGCATGGCTTGTTAATGTGGAAGGCACGAGGAACGTAGCCAGAGCGGCAGAAGCGGTTGGGGCCAAACTGTGTTATGTGAGCACGGACTATGTGTTTAATGGTGCAAGTAATGAGCCTTATAGCGAATTTGACCCGACAGGACCCCGCACTGTATACGGCAACACGAAGCTGGAGGGTGAACGAGCTGCCGCAGAGTGCTGTTCACGTTTGTTCATTGTCCGTACTTCGTGGGTTTACGGAAGATACGGAAATAACTTCGTGCATACAATGCTGCAGCTTGCTAAGCATAAGCGAGAGCTATCCGTTGTCCATGATCAAGTGGGCGCTCCAACATACACATATGATTTGGCTTTATTTCTGGCTGAGCTTGTCCGGACTGACAAGTATGGCGTATATCATGCTTCGAACGGCGGAATATGTACGTGGTATGAATTCGCCCAAGCCATTTTCGAAGAAGCGGGAGTCGGAGATATAACCGTCCTGCCTTGTTCGACGGAGCAATTTCCACGTCCTGCGCCACGGCCCGCGTACTCTGTATTAGGGCATGCCGCTATGGTGAATGCGGGATTTGAGCCTCTTAGACATTGGCGTGACGCCTTAAAACATTTTTTAGCAGAAATGGTCGAAAATCAATAAATAGGAATATACGTTCGCCTACCCGGTGTGCTATAATATAACCAAATCAAGTAGTACGAGCGGGGGTGCAGGTATTGGAGCTTATTCTGAAGGAAATTCTGAATAGACTAGACACCATGCAATCAGACATCACGGAGATTAAGACTGACGTTGCAGAGTTAAAAGCTGATGTCGCTATACTGAAGGTTGAGGTAGCTGAATTAAAAGCTGACGTAGCTGTTCTGAAGACAGACGTAGCTGAATTAAAAGCTGACGTAGCTGTTCTGAAGACAAAAGTCGATGATCTGACAGCAACGGTAAATCGTATTGAATTCAATCAGAATGAGGACGTTTTGAGTATTCTGAAACGAATTGATTTTAATACGGGCCAGAAGGATTATGAAATGATGGCAGTCAATAAGCGCCTATTCCACGTAGAGACTGATATCGCTCGATTACATGACCAGAAGTTAAATGATCAGAAGGTCGGCTGATCTCTCCTACATTTTCCCCACAGTCCCATAATGTAATACGCCTTGATTGGGGTGACCCGGCACATACTATGTCCATCACAATCAAGGAGGTCACACGATTATGGCTAGAAGCAACAGGCTTATTGTACCGGAATGCGCCAATGCGCTTAAGCAGATGAAATACGAGATCGCAGCTGAGCTTGGAGTGCCTATTGGCGGGTTTAGCGCCGGCGGTATGGATACGGAGTTTGCGGGCGAGCTTGGAAGCATAGGATCCGCGAGTTCTGGGCAACAATATTTAGGTGATCTGACGTCAAGAGAAACAGGGGCACTAGGCGGTGGAATTACTAAGCGGTTAGTCCAACAAGCGCAGCAAACAATCGTGTAAATTACGCATTAGATTAAGCTTCTGGGCTTCCAATAGGTAGGCTGACATTCATTGACACCCCTCGACAATTCCGGTATCATTATTAATCGAAGGTTTCTCTTAACAGCCTTTTCCAATTGGAAAAGGTTGATTTTTATTTGTGGAGGTTGGAGACATTGTCGATAAAAGGACGGCATCTCTTCACGTCCGAATCGGTCACTGAAGGCCATCCGGATAAGATATGCGATCAAATCTCAGACGCGGTATTGGACGCGTTCTTGGAAGCGGACCCTTACGCGCGCGTAGCATGCGAAGTGTCTGTTGCTACAGGACTTGTGCTCGTCATTGGTGAAATCAGCAGTAAAGCCGATTATGTCGATATCTCCGCCATCGCGCGTCGCACGATTAAGGAAATTGGATATACCCGAGCTAAATACGGATTTGATTCCAGTACTTGCGCAGTACTTACATCTCTGAATGAACAGTCTGCGGACATCGCGCAAGGCGTTAACGCGGCTCTGGAGAGCCGTGAAGGCAAAGATATTCAACTGGAGAATGAAGATATCGGTGCGGGCGACCAAGGCCTTATGTTTGGTTTCGCAGCGAATGAGACCCCTGAATTGATGCCTCTACCTATTGCATTAGCCCACCGCTTGTCACGCCGCCTGTCCGAAGTACGCAAGAACGGGAAGCTTGGCTACTTGCGTCCAGACGGCAAAACTCAAGTAACGGTTCAATACGAGGACGGCAAGCCGGTTCGCGTGGATGCGATCGTCGTATCGACGCAGCATTCGGAGGATATTACTTTGGAGCAGATCCAGAACGATATTCGCGAGCATGTCATCTATCCGGAAGTTCCTAAAGAATGGCTGGATGCCGACACGAAATTCTTCATTAACCCGACGGGCCGTTTCGTTATCGGCGGACCGCAAGGGGATGCGGGATTAACCGGTCGCAAAATCATCGTTGATACTTACGGCGGATATGCTCGCCATGGCGGCGGCGCGTTCTCCGGCAAGGATCCGACTAAGGTTGACCGCTCGGCGGCTTACGCGGCTCGTTACGTAGCGAAGAACATCGTCGCTGCCGGCCTGGCCGACAAGTGCGAGATCCAACTTGCTTACGCCATCGGCGTAGCGAGCCCGGTATCCATCAACGTGGATACTTACGGTACAGGCAAAGTAAGCGAAGAGAAGCTGGTTGAACTTATCGTCGGCAACTTCGACCTTCGCCCGGCCGGCATCATCAAGATGCTGGATCTGCGCCGTCCGATCTATCGTCAGACTGCCGCATACGGCCACTTCGGCCGCACGGACGTAGATCTTCCGTGGGAGCGTCTGGATAGAGTCGAAGCGTTGAAAGCTGGCGCTTTGGCGTAATTTTCATACAACTGTATTAAATATTTGGAAAAGAAGAACACCAGTGAATGAAGCTGGTGTTCTTCTTTTTCGTCAAAATTTTACAAAATCAAGCAGGAAATGGTGAGGCTTATAGAGAAACTAAAGTATAGGATTTCACTTTACACAAACATTTGTTCGTATTATAATGATCTTGGGGGAACGGAAATGCCTGATATTCGTGATCCAATACATGGTTTTATCAAGCTTTCACAGGATGAAATGCGGATCATTAGTTCTCGCCCCTTTCAAAGATTACGCAGAATTAAACAACTGGCCACAACTTACTTGGTCTATCCATCGGCTGAACATACTCGATTTCCACACTCTATCGGTGTCATGAATATTTCGAGTTTAATTTTTGATAAATTGACTGAGAAGAGATCACATTTACTTAGATGGTCGAAGGAGGAGGCGGAGAAGTATCGACAGATGCTGCGATTAGCCTCTTTGCTTCATGATATTGCACACCCTCCGTTCTCTCACGCTGGAGATGATTTGTTTGATGAGAAGGTCAGAGGTCATGAGGGAATGGCTGAAATTCTCATTATGAATACAGAAATAAGCGACATGATTCAACGTATAGGGGCTCCCTATCATTTCGGACCTAGTGAGATCGCCGCAATGATTACTGGAAACATATATCAGAAAGAAATAAGGTTACTCGTTAATATCTTCGCGTCGGAATTAGATTCAGACAAAATGGATTATCTATTAAGAGATTCGTTATTTACAGGGGCCAAATACGGCAATTATGATTTGGATCGAATTCTTAACGTCATTTCTTTATTTCCCAAAGAAGGGACATGGCATTTGGGCGTTGAATATGATGGAGTACAAGCGGTGGAAGGGCTCATTCTCGCTAGATATTTTATGTTCACACAGGTATACCTTCATCGAACAAGAAGAATTTATGATAAGATTCTTTATTATCTTCAAAGAGATCTGTTACAGGACAAATTCGGTGCTCCACGTTTTCCCGTGACTGTTGACGATTTTCTGAATCTGGATGACTACGCTGTTGTTGAGCAAGCTAAGAATATAAATAGTCCTTGGGCGAATAAATTTCTAAATCGAATACATTACAAGTGCGCATGGGAAACACAATTATCAGGATCTCCAGGGCATAAAGCTGAACAGAGAAAACTGGATCTTCTTGTCAAGCAGGAGCTTGAGGAGCAATACTCACCCCATCAGGTTATTGTAGATTGGTACCAGAAGGCGCCTATCAAATTCGAAGTAGATGAGACTCCAACTATTAGCGTTATCCGCCAAGGGAGTCCGGTTGAGACGGATTCATTCAGGGATAAAGCTCCGGTCATTGCTAAATTAGATGATCCTATCTATATATTTAGAGTGTATGCTATTGAGTCTTTGCATCGACAAATTCATGAAGATCTCCTAATGAGATATGAAATATTAAAGGGAGGAAAATAACGATGAGCTTAGAAGCGACAGTCGCGTATTTAACACAAAAGAAGCAGGTTATTCATGGAAAAAAAGCGTTTCAGAAATACATGTATTTTCTAGATATTAAAGGTGTCCCCACGCAACTAAATTATAGGATATATCACTTTGGACCCTATTCCTCGGAGTTGGATTACAAAACTGATAATTTGGAATTGATGGGCGCGCTGTTAATGGAGAAGGTTGACGACAAGTTCGTCATAAGAATGGGTGATAAATCTACCGAGATTGTTGAACAGAATAAATCCTTTCTTGATCTGTATTCGGATATTATTGATCAAGTTATTCAAACTCTTCCAGATAAACCGAATACACTTGAATTATGGTCCACCGTTCATTTCGTAGCTAAATCTATGCACAAGATGTATTACGAATTCTCTAAACCGCGTGTAGTTGAAGAAGTACGGAACATCAAGCAGGAGAAATTCTCACTCGAACAAATTGAAGAAACGTATGAAAAGCTATTTCAGCTTGGATTTCTTCCTTGAATATACAATTCATATATTTCCCTGAGTGACCGAGCGCATCGGCGAAGGAGGCTCTGGCGGAAGCAGCGCCAGAGCCTCCTTTCTTGTGTCTTAAATCGCAAATAAGTCCGAAACACCTAAATTTCTTCAACAGGGAAGCCGAAATAGATAGTACAAGATTGTTCATTTTCCGGGAGGTTATTCTGTTGCAACGTATTCGTACTCTATCTCTTATCATAATTGTTGCACTTATCGTACAGTCTCTGTCGGCAATGGCTGCGGTTGCTGCTCCGGCGGAACATGAAGTACAAGCGTTGGGAGCCAGTGGTCCGGTACTTGTAGGAGCGATTCCAAGTAATGGTGCGACAGCGGTTGTTACCGATACGAACTTGAAGCTCACATTCGATGAAGAGATTATTCGTGGTACCGGTACGATTGAACTCTATGAGGTAGGCACTCCAGATATTCTAATAGAACCATTTGATATAACGGCTACTTCTCCACCTTTTGTTCAGTTAGATGACGCCAATAGGTCGATTGTGATCAATCCGCAAGATGATCTTATTTCGGGTAGAAGCTATTATGTTATCGTTCCTGCAGGCGCCATTCTTAGCTACGCAACGGGCCTTTCTTATGCGGGGATTACAACAAATACAGGATGGGCATTTCAGGCCAATCAACTCGTGCCGGTTGCGTCAAACTTTGCTCCGACGGGAAGTACGATCGATCCGTTAGCGCCAGGCAACCTTTCCTTTGAATTTACGCGGGAGGTTCAGAAAGGTACCGGATACATACAAGTCAAGCGAGCGACGGACAACGTCACGGTTCAGACTATTGATATTACGGCTGCTGAAGTGACCGTTGCTCTGGATTCGTTAAGTTCTTATTGGAGAGTAAGTGTCCCTTTGCGGACGTTGGAATACAATACCCCCTACTATATCCTGGTTGATCCAGGGGCACTTAAGGATATGAATAATGGAGCCTATGCGGGCATTAATGTAACAACCGGTTCAGGCAGTTGGACGTTCTCAACGAAACCGGCATTGGATACGACTAAACCTAATGCTCTCCTATTTACTCCGGCGAATAACGGTACTCTGGGAGACCTGACCGTTAATCTATTGACTCTGAAGTTTAGCGAGACCGTATTTGCGAACAACAACAAGAGTCTGATTATTCGTAACGCAGCTACCAATGCTTTAGTATGCACGGTATCGGCGGATTCTACAGTACCGTTAGCGGGATTGGATACGATGACAATTAACCTTAGCGGTTCTTTCTGTCCGGGATTGGTTAATAACACGGAATACTCCATCGTAATGGGTCCCGATGTTTTCCGTGATGCCAGCGGCAATTACTTCGATGGCGTAACATGGAGGTTTAGAGCTCTCGTAGATACGACACCGCCCACAATAACGGCATACTCACCTGCTGTGAATGTTACGTCTGTCAGCGTTTCCACAACAGAACTTAGCTTGACGTTTAATGAGCCGCTTGCCGCTCTCGGCCCAACTGCGACGGCGCAATTGTTCCCGCAGAACAGTCCGTCGGTACTGACGAATCTCGCGATGGAAATTGATCCCGCCAACAATAACAGGGTTCTGCTAAAGCTTGGAAGTGCCAGATTGAACAATTCCACGTTGTATTCCGTGCTTATTCCGGGAAATACGATCAAGGATACGGCCGGGAATGCGTTTGCCGGCATCTCTAATCCTTACCAGTGGGCTTTTCAAACCGTTACCAACAGCATTCCGGTTATTAGCGACGCAACTATGCAAGGCTCCGATATTTTGCTGACTTATAGCGAGAATCTTGACTCAACCAAGATCCCGTCCGGCAATAACTTCTATGTAACGGTTAATGATGTGGCTCGCGCGGTAACGGGTGTGACAATCTCCAATAAGGAAGTCCGCCTATTGCTTCCATCCGGCGTACTCGTGGGACAAACGGTTAAAGTTTCCTACTTCCCGGATAGCTTCTTAGCCTCCAAAAGATTGCAAAATACAGGCGGCAATGAGGCCGCTTCGTTCAGCAACCGGACGGTTACGAACACCGCGGATACGACATTGCCGAAGCCGATTAGCGGGATCTTCTCCGGAAATACGGTAAGCCTGACGTTTAACCGCTCATTGGCCGCGCTTGTCAGCGGTGCCCAGAATCAATTCCAGGTTAAGCTGGACGGGGGTTCCGTCGGCATCACCTCGGCTGCCGTAAGCGGCACTATCTTGACCTTGACGACGAATAACACCTCGACGAGCGCGCAACCCGTTTCCGTAACCTATTATCCGGGTTCTTACCCCGTCCGGGATCAGAGTGGGAACCTGGTAGCGGCATTTGCCGATTTCTATGTCAGAAACGTCTACGACACTGTGGCGCCGCAGCTGACCACGGTCACATTGAGTACCAATAAGCTTGTAATTACTTATAATGAAGGTTTGAACACGGCGAACGTTCCCCTTAAATCCAGCTTTTCGGTAATGACGAATGGGACGGCAGCTGCAATATCGACCGTTGCCGTGGTCAATAATACGGTCGAGTTGACATTATCGCAGAATGTAACCGCCAATGTGCCGGTACAGTTATACTATTATTCGGGCAGTCCGGCGATAACGGATCTGTCAGGTAACCTTGCTCCCGCTATTGCGGGGCATAGCTTCGCTTCGGGGACGGGCGGGGTTGCCCAGCTATCCTCTCTAAATATTACGAATAGCCAATTAGTCCTGTCTTATTCTTCGGCCTTAAACTCGAGTTCAGTACCTTACGCCTCTCAGTATACGGTGAAGTATGATGGCGTTATCGTACCCGTAACAGGGATAACAGTCTCAGGTACTCAAGTTGTTCTGACGTTGTCCTCGGCTGTCAAAGCAGGACAGCGCGTTACCCTAACCTACAATATTTCGGGAATACCGTTGAAAGATTTATTGAATCAGCATGTAGCGGCTTATAATGAATCAACCGTTACCAACCTGAACGGTTCTTCCTCTGCCGGCGTGTTGAAGGAATATCTTGAGACGGACGGTGCGGGCGGGCTGAGATTCGTTAGCGCTAAAGCGGCGGCCACTGGTTCGGGAGCCGCTCCTTCAGGTAAGACGGCAATTCGTTACACGATAGACGGCACCAAGTTTATCGCGGCCTATGATTCCATCAAGCAAGGCACCGGAGGAGTAACGGTACCTCAGGTTACCTTTAAGGTTCCTTCAACTGAATCGGCAGCGCTGGTGAGTATTCCTATCAGTTCTATCATGGATGCCTCGTCCAAAGCTTCCAACGCTTCGTTCCGAATTGACTATGGGGATTTGCAGTTTGAGTTGCCGTTAACGGCCGTTAACTACAGCAAGGAACTGTATGTAGCTGGCGGAAGCGCGTCGACGTCGTATTTACAGCTGAGTATTGAGAAGGCCCCTAATGCTCCGGTAATGTCATCGCTGAATATTCTGAGTGCCCAAACGGTTGCAACGCCTGCGAATTTCACGGCTGGTATATTAACCGGCAGCAACTTGAAAGAGATTGATAGCTATGACCAATATGTGACTAGAACTTTCGTAATCCCTTCGTTAAGCGGTGCTGCCGACAACCTGTCCGTTGTTCGCTTGGACGCAGAGTCTAACGAAGTAACTTATGTGCCGACGGTTGTTGAAAATGTGAACGGTTCGACGAAGGTCAGTTTCATGCGTAAAGGAAATAGTGTCTATGTCGTTGTGCGAAAGAATGCGGTTTTTACGGATATGGTTAAGCACTGGGCTAACAATGAAGTGTCGGAACTTGCCTCTAAATTCATTATCACGGGTGCCACGCAGAGAATCTTCGAACCGGGTAAAAATATTACAAGAGCGGAATTCGCGGAATTTATCGCCCGGGGAATCGGACTTAACGGTGACAAGGCGGCTTCTGCGAGGTATACGGATGTCTCTAGCAATAACAGTGCTGCTGCCTATATAGGAGCGGTAAGCAAGGCCGGTATCGTGGAAGGAGGTTCCGATGGCAAGTTCCGTCCTAATGCCGCGGTAACCCGTGAAGAGATGTCCACTATGCTTATCCGGGCGCTAACGTATGTCGGAGTACAAGCGCCAACTTCCAGCACCGCATTAAATGGCTTCAAGGACAAAGCAAAAGTGAGCGGCTGGGCGAAGGATGGAATGACAATCTGCGTTGCCGCCGGCTTTATCAAAGGCTCTACTACGAACACGATCAACCCGCAGAGCAACGCCTCGCGTGCCGAAGCGGCAGTCATGATCAAACGGTTCCTAGAGTACGTGGAATTCCTATGAACCACAACCTGCTCATTGAACAAGGTTTAAGGCTGGCGGGTTCAAGCCTGCAGTACCCCTTCGATCCGGACTTGCCCGTGCTGTTCGTGGGAAGTAAGATGTTCGCCTTGCTCGGGAAGACAGGGAAGCATGAGAGCGTAAATCTGAAGGCGGATCCGGAAGAGGCTTGGCTGCTGCGGCAGCAATACTCCGGCTCCGTGCTTCCTGGATATCATATGAACAAGAAGCATTGGAACACGGTTGTACTGGACGGCAAGGTGCCGGACAGCGAGGTGCTTGCTATGCTAGAGCAATCCTACCGGCTCGTATGGAGCAAGCTGACCAAACGGGAGCGGGAAGAACTGAAGTAATAGCGACAATAGTGCTTAAGATGGGCAAAGCGGCGAACTTGGCCGCTTTTTTTTCTGCCCATTTTATACGAATCTAGTAATGGGATTTCCTGGCCATATATTATTTTTTGATTACAATCTCTTAACCAGTGTAACTTTTCGGCCATAAAAGAGTCTAATAGAGTAGGAACATTTGGGAGCTGCGACGCTTCCGTCCAAATCTAATAGACTTTCAGGAGAATTTCATGCTTAAACAAAAGTCCCAAACTACTTGTGCTTTACCCTCACATTTAACATCGAAAAGTGTCGTATCGTCATCTCGAACTCGTCATTATACCAGCCAATCCCGGCATAAGCCTTCCCGTTTTATTTTACCTTTTCTTGCAGGCGTATTGATTTTCACTGCTCCTCTAAGCATGGGAGCATTCACCCCAGTCGCGAATGCGGCCTCTGCGGAGGTAACCTACAAGCTGGTCAAGCAAGAAGAGTCCATCGTCACTTCGGGTACCCGCCAATTGACATACGCTTGGATACCGTCCGACACGACCAAACCGACCGAAGTTCTTCACGTGCTGCAAATCGATCTCAAAAACCCCTACATTCAGTTAAATGCAATGAGCGGTCAGAAGGGCAGTATTACAAGCGGCCAATCCGTCGGTGCGATGGCCAAGCAAACGGGAGCGGTCGCAGGGGTTAACGGAGACGTATTCGGAACGGGCAACGAAGGAGCTCCGCTGGGAGCGCAGATTAACTCCGGCCAGCTTCTGGTGAGCACGGCTCAGTTGAAGGGCATGTATGCGTTCGCTGTCACGAAGGACCGCCAACCGGTTATCGACCAATTCACCTTCGCCGGTAATGTTACCGCAGCAGACGGCACATTATTTACGCTTACCGGCATGAACAAGTCTGCCTATCGGACCGAGCCGAACTCGGGCTATAGCCACGTGGATGCCCTATACATATACACGAATGCATGGACGGCTCCGGAGCGGCCAACGGCCAGCAGCTCCACTCCGACCGAAGCGTTGGTTGTAGACGGCATAGTTACGGAAATTTCCGTGAATCAGGCGATCGCGACTCCGATTCCAGCTAACGGTTATATCCTTCGTGGACATAAATCGGCTGCAGACTTCATTACGGGGCATCTTGCTGTCGGAGACGCGGTCGCGGCTAATTACGCGCTTCAGTCGATGACCAACGGCACAACGTACGATCCGTCCGAATTCCAGATGATGGTAAGCGGTCATACGCTATTGCTGGACATGGGAGCACCGGTTCCTTTTACGCGGGATATTACTGGCCTTAGCGGAAACGCGGATCGCGCGCGTACGGCGGTCGGCTACTCTAAGGATGGGGAAACCGCATATCTCATTACGGTAGAGGAAAATGGCGGGCGCGAAGGCGTGACGCTCAAAGAACTTCAGCAGATGATGGTCGAGTTGGGCATATGGAAAGCGGTAAATCTCGACGGTGGCGGATCAACGACGATGGTGTCCCGTCCGTTGGGGGAATTCCAGACCGTGCTTACTCACCAGACTTCTTATGGAACGACCCAGCGTCAAGTGTCCAACGGAATCGGCGTCTACACGACCGCGCCTCAAGGAACTCTGAAAGGGATTACCGCAAGCGGAGCCCGGACGTTATTCATCGGCCAAGAAGCAGCCTATTCCTTAAAAGCATATGACAGCTATTACAATCCGATTGACCCGAACGGCTTGAAGCCGATCTGGAGCCTTGATAAACAATTGGGGACGTTCTTGGATGGAACATTGAAAGTTGCCAAACCAGGCACGGCGACGCTAAATGTCAAAGCGGGAAGCGCAAGCGACGATATTCCGATCGAGGTTATTGGCGAGGGTCAGGTTGCAAGTCTCATCGTGGAGCCTAATACAACGGTATTGAAACCCGGGGCAACGATCAGCGTACCGGTCAAAGCGCTGTTGACGGACGGGCGGCAACTATCCGTTCCGGCATCGGCGATCACTTGGGAATTCCGCGGGTTCACGGCGAGCTCAAGCGATGGGAAGATAACGATAAATAAGGTTCAAAACAACATCGCTGCAGGTTATGCGATTGCAAGATATGACGGGTTCGGAGCGGTAGCGGTATTGGCGCCGGGCACGGAGCAAACGCTCGAGGACTTCGAGAACGTCGCTTATAACGTTGGCTTCAGCGCAACCCCTGCAGAGACGGTTGGATCCTCTTCCATCGTTACGGGAATACCGGGACGCGAAATCTCGAAGGTGCTGCGGATGGATTATGACTTTACTCTAGGGTCGGGCAAACGTTACGCCAATGCCGTACTTAATGACGGTAAGGGAATTACAATCGGCGGCAACCCAAGCGCGCTTACGCTCGATGTGCTCGGCGACCAAAGCATGAACTGGCTGCGGGCGGAAGGGACCGACGTCAACGGTAAAGCCTTCTATATCACCATAGCTGCCCAAATCGATTGGTCGGGGTGGAGAAACATTCGGGTAGATTTAGCAGCCGCGGGACTGAAGGGGCCGGCTAAGCTGACGAAATTATATATCGTTAACCTGGAGGAGGGGCAAGACGAACGCGCTCTGCAAGGAGAACTGGCTTTCGACAATCTCGTTTTGCAATATCCGCCGGGGCAGATTGAAGTCGCTCATCCGACGATTGTCTTGACGGTCGGGAAGAAGCAAGCGACTGTCGATGGCGAGAAGGTCACGCTCCCGGGAGCTCCTTTCGTACAGAAAGGAACAAGCACGAACTACTTGCCGCTTCGGTTTGTAGCGGACACGCTTGGAGCCCAAGTCGTATGGAACAACAAAGCGAAGAGAGTTACGGTATTGCGGGGGGACAAAATGTTGGAACTGTGGGTTGGAAACGAGAATATGACGGTTAACGGCGTTCGGCAGCCGATTTCCGTTGCGCCTATAGTCATTAAGGGCAGCGTCTATGTCCCGGTTCGCGTCATATCGGAGCAATTAGGCCAAAAAGTAGATTGGGCAAGCAAAACCAAAACGATTACAATTCACTAATTTTATACCAAAAGTCCTAATCGCCTCTTAACGGAACTAAGAATTATGGTATGATGGAAACATTGCTGGAAACCGCCGGGCGGCCTATAGGGCTAGGGTTATGAAGGGATAAGCGGGCGTCATCAAGCGTAGGGAGTGGGCACGATGGATTATCGAGTGGAGCAAATAGATCTTGTGATCCAGAATGCCATCACCGTTATGGAAGATAGCAAAATTCAGGTTTTTGAAATTTGCGAGGCCGCCCGCCGCGAGCTTCATACCCTGACCCAAGAGCTCGAGAAGGTGCTGCGAGAAACGTCCGAAACGATAGATAAGGTAGATCGGTTGGAGCGCGACTATCGACTGGCGAGAATTCGCTTAACGGAAGTAAGCCGGGATTTCGTCCGTTTTACCGAGAAAGATATTAAGTCTGCCTATGAGAAAGCGACGCAGCTGCAGCTGGATCTGATGGTCTATCGGGAAAAGGAAAACTATTTGAAAGCCCGCCGCGACGAGCTGCAACTTCGCGTGAAGAACGTGGAACTTTCCATCGAGCGCGCGGATACGATCAACCTGCAGATGAGCGTTGTGCTGGACTACTTGTCCGGCGACCTAAATCAAGTGACGCGGATTCTTGAATCGGCGAAGAATAGGCAGTTGATCGGACTCAAGATCATCCTGGCTCAGGAAGACGAGCGTAAGCGGATTGCCCGGGAGATTCATGACGGCCCGGCTCAATCGCTCGCCAACCTGGTGCTGCGGACGGAAATCGCGGAGCGGATGCTCGACACGAAGGACTTGGAGATTGTCCGAAGCGAGCTGATCGATCTGAAAACCCAAATCCGCAGCGGACTGGAAGAGATCCGCAAAATTATTTTCAACCTCCGCCCAATGGCCTTGGACGATTTGGGATTGGTGCCTACCCTTCGTAAATTCGTGCAAGACTTTGAGGAGAAAACCCGTATTCGCGCCGTGTTCGAGACGTCGGGCAAGGACAAGCGCCTGCCGAGCGCAATGGAAGCGGCTATGTTCAGGCTCGTACAGGAAGGCTATAATAACGCGCTGAAGCATGCTCAACCGACTTTCGTATCATTGGAACTAACTTTTCAAGAAGAAACCGTGCAGATGCTTATTGAAGACAACGGCGTTGGCTTTCATGCGGACGTTGTGGAATCCCGTTCGAAAACCCATTCTCACTTCGGTCTAATCGGGATGAAGGAACGCGTCGAGCTGCTGCAAGGGAGAATGGATATAGAGTCGACAGTTGGACAAGGGACCAAGATCAGGATCAATGTCCCCATTAAATCGGAGCCAGGGAAGGAGTTAATCGCACATGGAGACTAAAACAGCGGTACGTAAAATTAAAGTACTCCTCGCCGACGATCATCAGCTTTTTCGTGAAGGGCTGAAGAGAATTCTTAACATGGAGAACGATTTGGAAGTCATTGGCGAGTGCGGTGACGGCATCCAGGTGCTGGAGTTCTGCAATCACGAGAAACCGGATGTCGTACTGCTTGATATTAACATGCCTACCGAGAATGGTGTGGTGGCAACGGAGAAGCTCCGCGACATCTTTCCTGATATTAAGGTCATTATTCTTTCCATTCATGACGACGAGAGCTATGTGTTCGAAACTCTTCGCAAGGGCGCGACGGGTTATCTGCTCAAGGACATGGAAGCGGAATCGCTCATCAACGCCATCCGCACTGTAGCGGAAGGACATGCCTACATACATCCTAAAGTCACAGGTAAATTAATTAATCAGCTTCGCCGGATGACCTATCTGGACGAGATCGGCGCGACATCGGGTGCGGCCGCCAGCCGGGAGACGGTAACGAAATTCATCCCTCGCGGGAATAACCCGCTGACCCGCCGGGAAGCCGAAGTGCTTCGCTTGATGGCCGAAGGCAAGAGCAACAAGTCCATCGGAGAGAACCTGTTCATCAGCGAGAAAACGGTCAAAAACCACGTAAGCAGCATTCTGCAGAAGATGGAAGTCGACGACCGCACGCAAGCCGTAATCAATTCGATCAAGTTTGGCTGGGTTACGCTCTAGGGTGTCATTGACCAACCTTTAAGCCGCAACAAACTCTAAGCCACAACAAACTCTAAGCCACAACAAACTCTAAGCCACAACAAACTCTAAGCCACAACAAACTCTAAGCCACAACAAACTCTAAGCCACAACAAACTCTAAGCACTAACTACATAAGCTTCATTTACATCAATCGCGACCCCAAGGTCTCTTACCGACCTAGCGGGGCCGCGATTTTGCTTTTAATGGCGCTCTCAACCGCCAACCGCCAACCGCCAACCGCCAACCGCCAACCGCCAACCGCCAACCGCCAACCGCCAACCGCTAACCGCTAACTGCTAACCGCTAACCGCTAACCGCCGACCAACTAGTAACCCTATTGAAACGGTTATATTGACCTTCTCATATCGACAAAAATGGTTTAATCGAATTGAGACGGTAATCTTGAACGTTACAGACCTATATTTTAGCGATTTTGAAGAAAAACGATCCTGAAACGGTACAAATGACTGCCACGGACGTGCAAGAGTAAAGAAATCATTCTCTAGCGGTCTTTTTGACCGTCTAGTGTCAAATACCTAATAAATCGATATTGACTGTGGGGCTAACACGATAGTATCTGATTAATTTCGAGTGCTCATTTGGAGGTAGAAGAAGACTTTTATCTAATAGACCATGGAGTAACTTTCGAGCTTTTTTATCACCTATTCCTAGGCAGTGGCACACATCCATTACATACAATTTTTGTGATCGACGAAACGCCAAACGCAGGATGTCCCTCTCCTCTGCAGACAAACTCGCGATTTGATCGGCTTTTTTGCCGTTTACCCATCGACCCATGAATTGCTGCAGGATTTGTTGGCACATACGAGGCCGATCGGCCACGTCGTCGTAGGAGAAACGTAGTATTTTCCAACCATCAAGAATAAGGTGATTCTGCCGCATCAAGTTGTCGGAGAATTTAGTGCGGCTTATATCCTTGGCGTGGGAATTGAAGCCGTCGAATTCGATGTCCAACATTACAAAATCTACAATGAATGCGTAATCTAAGTATCGACTCCCGTCTTTAAAGTCGCTCACCTCATACTCCGGATACAAATTGTCGAAATTTTGGAATGCTGGCCACCATACATTTTCGAGCAGTAATTTTTCTCCGTGGCCATGCCCTTCAGTTAATCTGCGTAAACTTTCCCCTTGCCTAGCTTTCTTGTGCTTCGCCATAAACTGCATGTAAGCCGTCTCAAAGTCCACTGCCCAACGCCTCCAGATAAATAAAATAGCCACTCACCCGTCCAGCTTGTGCTGACGAGAAAGTGGCGTGTGCTTCACGACCGTAATAGAGATGAAATTTAAGCTTATTCTAGTTTGAGACCCACAATTTGTCAATAGATGTTTCAAAACTCTGTACCGGAACTCCCGCATCCCTAATAGCATATATTGTTGAACGAGTTGACAGATTGCTTAGACAGCTGACTTGTATTCCATTCCATGCAATCGTCGCTCACCTTGAAATAAAGGAGGTGGCCGCCGTGATTCCCGAGTTACTGTGGATAATCGGCTTTTACGCAGCGGCTGCGATATTCGCGCATTGGCTGTTTCGGCGAGGATCAAGCGATAATCGCCGTCATTACGTGTTAGTCGCAGGCAACCACCAGATGCAGATTGAATGGTACATTAGGGCGCTTCAGCATTTTTCCAGGAGGACGGGAACGGAGATCGGCATAACGGTTGTGCTCGATCAGTCTTCGGATGATACGGGTAAAATCATGGAACGTTTTGCGCGTGGGCATGCGGGGATTGATTGGGTAAGAAAAGATGCCGGGGACAAAATGGCGGATACGGATGGCTTGGAGCTGGAGCAACTACGTGGTGGAGAAGAAGGGAAACCTAAGGCGAATGAACAGGTTGTCTGGGTGGAGTTGGCGCGTTCCGACGATGTGGCCAGGTTGCCGCTTTGAATAACGTGCCGCAAAGGGGGAGAAAAAGGATTGCCGCAAGAACGGTTTTGTCATACAATAAATGTCATAAGGCATGAATGGGAATCCGGGTGAAGCACACTCTTGGATCGTCGTGAGCGGCGATTGAGGGTGTGTTTTTTGTTGCGGGGATAGTTGCTTCGGGATGGGATAAGCGTAGAGCTGCCGTTGGAAAATGGGACGTGAGAACGTGGAAGGAGAGGGTGGGGAAAATGAAGGTGGTACTCTATGCGGTTGAACAGGGGACAAATCTGCTGCCGTTCATATCAGTCGCATGGGCGGTGGATGAAAACTATTGGAGCTGCAAGTCCGATCGGATGATCCGGGTGAGTGGTCTGTTGCCGCTTGGCATTGCAGATTCTGCATGTAATCAGTTAAAGGAACAATGGAATAGGGAGAAATCGGGAGGGGAAACGCGGGCATCCAACGGTCAATGGATAGATGATGTGAGACGGGCTGTTCAATGGGCGTGCGGGGAAGATGAGGAGCATATTTACTCGTCCGTAAAAATTGAAGAGATTGCAGCTAGTGTGATTGTGAGCGGTACGACGAGTGTTTCGGAGACTTGGCAGACTGGTGATAAGCATCGTCGGCAGCGCGAGGAACGTCTAGCGGAAGCTGCACGACAGGCTGGCATCCACCTAGCCGGCCGGTCGCTGCTTAGGGAGGAGGCGGCTCAGCTGCTGAGCTACGTTATTCCGGCGGAGTATTCCGCCGATTATCTCGCCGTGCTGCAGCTTGCGGCGCTGTCAGGCGCCCTGCAGCTCACCGCTGCCGTGGCACCCCGGCTAGCCGCTCCGCCGCCGCAACGCGGCTTCCGCGCATGGGCTGAGCGGCTGCGCCCCGCTCGCCTGTTAGGGCTTGCGGCTGCGCCTCGCCGCCCCGACATGCTTGCGCTTTCCTGCCGTCGCTGCGGCAGCGGCCATGGCCAAATGCGGCGCACGCCTTGCGCCGCCTGCGGGCAAGCCTGCGCCTATTGCGAGGCATGCTTAACGATGGGACGCAGCCGCCAGTGCGGGCTGCTCGTCATTGGCGTGCCGAGCGGCGGCGATGCGGCGCCGGTGTTTGCTCCTACATTTGCTCCTACATTTGCTCCCACATTTGCTCCCACATTTGCTCCCACATTTGCTCCTACATTTGCTCGCACGTTTGCACAACAGTCGCAAGCATCGAACCAGTCGTCCTTACCTGCTATAACCAATGGAGATGCTCTTTCTTTGGAATCTATTGCTCCCTTACATACACATCTACAAGCTTACCCCTCAATTCCTGCTCTAGCTCTTGCTCCAACTCAAGCCCCTTCCCCCCTAACTTCTGCTCTAGCACAGGCTCCCCCGCAAGCCCCTTCCCCCGCAAGCCTAGCCGAGCGATGGGGGCTAAGCCCCGCCCAGAGCAATGCAGCCGCAGAGGCACTGCACTTTCTAAACAACTCCCGCCGCATAACGTCCCGTGTGTCCAAGTATGACAACACCTTCCTCTTATGGGCGGTCACGGGAGCGGGTAAAACGGAGATGATTTTTCCGCTCTTGGAGGCGGTGCTGTCGGGAGGCGGCCGCGCGCTTGTGGCAACGCCGCGCCGGGATGTGGTGCTCGAGTTAGCGCCTAGGTTAGCCAAAGCATTTCCCAATTACTCGCGAACCGTCTTATATGGCGGCAGTTCGGATCGATGGGAGAACGGCGCTCTCACTCTTGCAACCACGCACCAACTGCTACGATTCCAGGAGGCGTTCGACCTTGTGCTGATCGACGAGCTTGATGCTTTTCCCTATCACAACGACCCAATGCTTCATTACGCAGCTGGCAAAAGCCGCAAGAAAACAGGCGCCACCATGCTGTTAAGCGCAACACCGCCTCCGCAATTACAGCGGGCAGCCGCAAGGCGACGGCTTCCATGCGCCCGCGTACCCGTGAGATACCACCGGCATCCGCTACCGGTACCCAAACGTCTTACGCTCCCCAAGCTCAACAAACTGCTTCGCAATCAGAAATTACCGGCAAAGCTGCTCAAAGCGCTCCAACATTCTATCCGGCGCGGTGCGCAAATTTTTGTATTCGTCCCCTTTGTCCGTCAGGTCGAACCGCTCGTTAAGCTGCTTAAATGTTTAGCACCACAACTAAATATCTCTCCGCATGCGATAGACGGCACCTCTTCCAAAGACGAAGAGAGAACCGATAAAGTAACTTCATTCCGCAATCACTCCGTAAACCTGCTCGTTACGACGACCATATTAGAACGCGGGATAACGATTCCGAAGAGCGATGTGTTCATCCTGGACGCAAACAACCCTTTGTTCGACGCGGCATCGCTAGTCCAGATGGCCGGAAGAGCGGGGCGCTCCGCGGCCGACCCGTTCGGCTTTGTTTACTACGGTGCTCCTGTATGGACAATGTCTCAACGCAGTTCTATCCATCAGATTCGTAACATGAACTCTTTAGCCAAACAACACGGATACTTGCTTTAACTGTTGTAAGCCACACTAGTCGACTTCCCGATTTATCGATCTTCGTGAAACTTTCATGACGCATCCGTCGTCTGATAGGAGGCATCCAAACATGTTCACCAAAATCAGCTCGTGGTTCTCCCAAGTCCAAATAGCTTGCCCGATCTGTGGGCGAAGTAACAATCGGTCGGCTAACGATCCGGCAGCCATACCCATTCGTCGTCCGGAGCCGCGCAGAATCATTTCTTCGCTATGCGGTTCGTGCAGGCAAGCGATCCCTTGGATTTCTCGACCGGTCTGCCGAATATGCGGACGAGCCGAACGGTGCGAAGACTGCGTAAGGCGGAAAACCCGGCATTATTTCATTAGCCGCTGCGCTGTCCGATACGACAATCTGATGAGAGATTGGCTTGCTGTTTACAAGTACCGCGGCAATGAAAAGCTGGAGTCGGTACTGGCCGCTATCCTTGCATTCGGATTTGAGCGGCTTTGCGAGGCAGCGGGACTAGGCAATAATGCCGGACTTATCAACAATACCCGCTCAAGTTACAAGGCTCAGCCAATGTTCCACGCCATAACCTCAGTCCCGCTAGCTCCCGAAAGATTGCAGGACAGGGGCTTTAATCAAGCGGAACGGTTAGCGCTCCAATTATCCCGGTGGTACGGGCTAAGCTACAGCCCAATGCTGATTCGTCTGCGGCACACCGAGAAACAAAGCCTCAAAACCCGCCGCAGCCGCGTGGTCGACATGAGAGGCAACTTTTCAGCTGTATCCACAGATTTATTTTCACGGAACGCCATAATATCCACAGAATCCACAGTATCCACAGTATCCACAACATCTGCAACATCTATGATATCCACAATGTCCACAGAATCCACAGAATCCACAGCAGCTAGAATTATAATCGTAGATGATATTTATACGACCGGAAGTACCTTGGACGAATGCGCGCGAGTATTGAGAGAAGCGGCCAATCAGACTATCGTGCCGGAAATTTATGGCCTTTTATGGGCGCGTTCATAGTAATTTCCGCAAAAAATGACAATCAAATGTTCTTTTCGACACTATCCTCCTGTGCTATGATGATGAGAGTTTTGTAATGAAAGAGAAAATAGCTTAGGTGAAACAGAAACACCAGAAGGAGGCATCATGGAACGTCGCGCTAAATTAACGGAAATAGACATCGTACGTGGTTTGGCCATTCTTGGCGTATTAATGGTTCATGCCACATCGTTCGCTACTGTTAACATGAAGGAAACGAGCTTGTACGGCGTTTATAACTTTCTTAATATATTTTCCAGAGTCGGAACGACAACATTCATTCTTCTAAGCAGCTTCGTGTTGTTCTACAACTACTTTCCGCAACCTTTGACGGTACAGCGGTTCAAGAAATTTTACCGTAACCGGTTGATGTATATTTTAGTTCCTTATTTTCTATTTTCCGCGGTATATTTCGTGCTCAGATGGTATCAGAACGGGATGGCATGGGACTTATCGGCGATGTTGCCTGAGTTCGGCAGCAAATTGTTGAAAGGTCAAGCTTACACGCATCTTTATTTTGTATTCATCAGCATTCAGTTGTATTTATTGTTTCCCATTGTTCTGTTTTTGTTCCAACGATTCCGGTGGCTGGCTGCATCTGCGGTTATCGTGGGCGTGGGATTGCAATGGGCATTCTTCCTGTACAACAGGGAATATTGGCAAGTTACGAGCCGGGGGAGCTGGTCCCCAACTTACTTCGGGCAATATTTCCTCGGTGCATGGCTTGGAATTTATTTCGAACGGATTAAGTCCTGGTTGATTATCGCTAAGGAAAATGTAACTCGCTCCAAAGTAACTGTCTGGATCATCATGTGGGTTGTATGGCTGGCAGCCGGGATTTCCAACGTAATAATCTACTATAATTTCCGCTTGCATGGGACTAATTATCATAATGCATTGTACGATGGATTGTGGGATCTTTACACGATGGTTACTCCTTTAATTCTGATACAGGTGGCTTTCTTGGTCGGCGGTCGGATGACAAGCTCTTTGTGGATTGGAAGATTGCGGCATCTTGGCATTGTATCTTTCGGCGTGTATTTGTTCCATCCGCTCGTGTTGCTCATCTATCGCAAGTATCCGATTGACGGCGGAAGCACGTGGATCCATCATGGTTGGTATGCCGGCGGATTCTTATGCGCTTTGATTATCTCTTGGGTCGTGGTGACGGTCATAAGCCGATTGACGAGTTGGTCGTGGGTGTTATTCGGCAGCGTGCCTGCTCAGTTGAAAGCAGCTACGGAGCCGAAACGCAGCGTAGAAGTACCGCCTCCTTCCGCACCTTCTGCATCTGCCTAAACAAAAAAATATGCACGATTTTGAAAAATTTGGTACACTAAAGTAAATTTAGGTCGATCAATGTCGGAAATCGAGGTGATGATTAAGTGAATCTAACCAATTGTCCCCGATGCGGGAAACTATTCTCCAAAACTTTTCGGGAAGTCTGCAATAACTGCCATCTGGAATTGGAGAAGGATTACGAAAGATGCGTTGAACATTTGCGGCTTAACAAAGGTCTTGATATTCAGCAATTATCCGAGGATATGGAAATCACCATTAAACAGATTACCAAGTGGATTCGCGAAGGCCGGATATCCCTGATCAATGCTCCGAATTTATCCTATCCTTGCGAATCGTGCGGAACTCTGATTCGTGAGAACAACATCTGCGGTTCTTGCAAGAATCGTCTGCAGCGTGATGTTAAGAATGCGAATTCCACAGGGATTCAACAGCATAATCCGGATGAGATCAAGCACACGGGCGCTTACCAGATCGGAAACCGCCTTGATGATGATCGTAAATAACGGCAACTCTAAACATTTCATAAGCTTGAACCGATAATAGGGGTAGACATTATCGGTTTTTTTATATATTGGAGTGATATAAATGAAAATTAATGATTCCCAGCGTATTGGTGCATATCGGACTTATCAACAACACTCGGACACGCGGGCTAACCAGACTTCCGGCAAACGCCGCAAGGATGAAGTGCAGTTCTCCGCCGAGGCTATGGAGCTATTGGGCGCTCAACGTGCGGAAGATCCGAATCGCGCGCAACGTATCGAGAGTTTGAAGAAGGCAGTAGCTTCCGGAACGTATGAAGTCGATGCCGGAAAACTTGCAGAGAAACTCCTTCCGTTCGTGCGTGAATAGACAGCTGTAATAACAGAAAGCAGAAGGTGATGGCATGGCATATCACGATTTGTGCGAAGCCCTTGAGACATTGCTGCTTCAACATGAGCAAATGTTAACATTTGCTCAGCAGAAGAAAGCAGCTCTTATCAGCAATGATGTGAACATGTTGAATGAGATGGTTAACAAGGAGTCAAGGCTCGTGCGGCTGATTGTCGAAACCGAGTCTCGCCGGCAGCAGGCGGTAAATGCCTTTCTGAAGCAGAAGGGTTTGAATGCGACGCCTTCCACCAAAGTCGCCGATATCATCCGCATGATTACGAATGCCGAAGACAAACTTAAGCTTTCGGATTTAGTCGAGCGTTTGGGTGCTGCTGTCGGACGGCTGAGAGCAATGAACGACATCAATATGCGATTGACTGAACAATCCATTGAATTCAACGATTTCTCCCTGAGCTTATTAACGGGCAGATACGACGATCAGGATTTTGTATATAAGAAACCTTCCGACCAATCTCAAGGACAGCTCAACCTCAAGTTTTTCGACTCCCGGGCTTAGGACGTACATCTCGTAAGATGAAATGGGGAAGATGATTATGCGGTCGACCTTTCACGGGTTGGAGACGGCCAAACGCAGCTTAATGACGCAGCAAACGGCACTGCAAACGACGGGACATAACGTAGCGAACGCGAACACGGCTGGTTATTCGCGGCAAACCGTTAACATGGTAGCTTCCAAACCGATGGAGGCAATCGGGATAATGCGTTCGGTGACGCCGGGCCAGTTGGGAACCGGTGTTGAGTTTAGTTCGATTACCCGGATTCGCGAGCAATTTTTAGATACGCAATTCCGCAATGAGAATAAAACTCACGGCAGCTGGTCCATTCAATTAGATACATTGCAGAAGCTGGAAACAATCGTGAATGAGCCATCCGATACGGGACTGCGCGCTGTCATGGATAACTTCTGGAAGTCTTGGCATGACCTGAGCGAGAATCCCGAGGATATTACGGCAAGGAAGCTCGTTCGCGAGACGGCGAAGGCCGTCACGGATGCCTTTAACCAAACGGGCAGGCAACTGGATGAGTTGAGCGCGGATATAACGGAGAATATCGGAGTCAAGGCGAACCAGATCAACACGGCTCTTGAAACGATCTCTTCCTTAAACCTTCAGATCAGACGAATCGAAGGTATCGGCGACAACGCAAACGACTTGCGGGATCAACGCGATTTGCTGATGGACGAGTTATCTAAAATTGTTAACGTAACGAGCCAAGAGACTGCTGACGGCGGATATCAAGTATCCATGGGCGGGACAGTACTGGTGGCAGACAACGCTTTTACCCCGGTTACGGTTGAGGGTTTGCAGGCTAGCGCTGCCGCAGGCGACCTCAATGGCGGTGAAGTCTATGGCATGATCGTATCCCGCGATCTATATGTGGCTAATTATCAGCAACAATTGAATACACTCGTTAATGGTTTGGCTAATGGAGATATTACGGTTACGATTCCGGCAGGTTCCGTCCTGCCGGAGGGGACGACACTGGATGGCGTCACTTATACAGGCGCGTCTCGTACATTGGCTTCGGATTTAACCGCAACCGTTAACGGACTTAATGGGTTGCATCAATTAGGCTACACCGTGATGGATCCACCGCAGGCGGGCGGCGTGTTCTTCGCGTCCAAAGACGGAGGACCTCTCACAGCAGGGAATATCCAACTAAGCACGGATATCCTCGCGGATGCAGGCAAAATCGCTTCATCTATGCGCACTATACCGGGCCCTCCTGAAGAGGTTGTTAAAGGGAACAAAGATTTGGCTATGCTGATTGCCCAGTTCAGTGAAACGAAGATCGATTTCTCTTCGGTATCAGCAGGTTCTATAACAGCAATAGGAACAGTCAATGATTTCTTTCGCTCCGTTGTCGGACAACTCGGGGTAGAGGCAGATGAAGCGGGAAGACAAACGAACAATTCCAAGATTGTAGTGGACCAGGTGGATTCCCGTCGGCAATCCGTCAGCGGCGTATCCTTGGATGAAGAGATGACCAACATGATCAAGTTCCAGCATGCCTACAATGCTGCTGCTCGATTCATGACGACGCTCGATGAGACACTGGACAAAATCATTAATGGAATGGGCACCGTAGGCAGATAATAAGTAATTCTCGAAGGTGAGGATGATAGGGCATGATGGGACGCGTTACGCAAGGAAGCATTACCAATCAATTGCTTCGTAACATTAACAAGAACTTGGGCCAGATGCAGGGGCTTCAAGAGCAGCTATCAACGGGGATGAAAATCAATCGTCCTTCCGACGATCCGGTCGGCATTACATATTCTCTTCGTTACCGCAGCGATCTATCTCTTAATGAACGTTACCAGACGAATGTGGATTCTGCGACTTCGTTCTTGGATTTCAACGACACGCTGCTCTCACAGGTTGGCGATATAACAAAACGTATAAAAGAACTGGCCGTACAAGGCTCCAATGGAACAAACCCACAGGTCGCATTGGATAATATCGCAAGCGAGATGAAGCAATTGAAAGAACAGCTTGTCGATATTTCAAATAGCCAATTCAAGGGTAAATATGTGTTTAACGGTCAGTTTACGGACAAAATAACATACGACCCCGCCATTAACCCGGCGAATGTTATCACGGATAACGGAAAAATTGATTATGCCATTAATACAGGAACTGAATTGACAGTCAATTTAATAGGTAATGACGTGTTTGGATATCCCCCTACCGGTATCGCAGCGCCAAAGAATGAAGATGATAATCTATTCCATGTTATCGATCAGATGGTTGTTAATCTAGAATCGGGAAACTACGCAGGAGTTTCGAATCAAATTGCTGCACTAGAAACTAGGATGGACAAGGTTCTTACCCAACAAGCCGAAGTCGGTGCTCGCGTCAATCGGGTCGAACTTATGGAGCAGAGACTCGTTGATCTGAATGTTAACCTCGAGACCTTGCAATCGAAGACTGAGGATGCGGATATCGAAGACTTGATTATTAAGTCCAAAGTCAATGAAAGTGTATATCAGGCTTCTCTGTCCGTTGGTTCAAAGGTCATTCAGCCGACACTTGTTGATTTTCTGAGATAGATAAGAAATGAGGTGTGGACTCAATGGTTCCTTTCTTGTCCATACATTCCCAAAGGGGTTTAATCGGTGTCGAATCCGAGCGCGGCCAGTTTGAAATTCGCACGCCTCAACCGGATGTTCATGTTCAATCAACCCCTACTGTTATAACGGCTAATAATGGTCCTGGGAATCTTCAGATCGATCAGTCGTTAACCAACAATGCTTTAACTGGCGGAAAGCCAGAAGCTTTCTGGCAACATATTTATTCTCAATATAAGCAGGTCGCACAACAGAACATCCAACAGATCGTAGAAAAAGGAAATCGGATGGGCGCTCTTCATATTCATGATAATCCTATAGCGGAGTTAGCGCTTAACGAATTTGTCGAGGGCGCTCCAGATATTGAAATATTCGGCTTTGCCTCGCCAACGAATATCTCTTTTCAATATACTCCAAATGATGTGGACATTCAGGTAGGACAGGGGAGACGTGACGTTGATGTCGACTTCCATCGTCCTGAGATTCAATTTCATCGGGGGAAGGTAAGTGTGTATATGCAGCAATATCCGAAGGTGACGATTACTCCTCCGGAGATTAATATCATGGTTTGAACGTAATCACAATGAAATAGCTATAGGCGAAGTAACGATCGCACTATAGCTTTTTATTATTTAGTAACCGGGGGGAACGATGAGTGAAGTTAATAACAACACGTTTCGGGGAATTAGAAATTGATGATACTAAAGTTATAAAATTTGACCAGGGCATTCCGGGATTTGAAGAAATGCTGCATTTTACACTCGTAGAAGTAGAGGAACACCTTCCATTTTCACATCTTCAATCTGTAGACGATGGAGATCTGGCATTTATTGTAGTGGATCCCTTTGAGTTTTTTCCTGAGTATGAATTTGAATTGCCTGAGCAGATCAAGGATGAACTTCAAGTCGAATCGGGGGAACAGATTGCAATCCGCACAATTGTAACAATAAGGGGTAGACTTGATTCAGCAATGACGAATTTGGTAGCTCCTATTGTAATGAATATGGATTCTCGTACGGGGAAGCAGGTTATTCTAACAAAAACTAGTTATGTAACCAGACACCGGTTATTTATATCTGAACATTCTGAATAGAAAGGAGCGAATGTCCATGCTTGTGTTATCCCGAAGGAAGGGCGAAGCGATCATCATCCAAGACAAGATTGAAATCACGGTCTTGGAAGTCGATGGAGACACCGTCAAAATTGGAATATCCGCTCCAAGGGACGTTGAAATTTTGAGAAAAGAACTTGTTGTATCTGTAAAAGAGACTAATCAGGAAGCGGCAGAACAGCCGTATAATCTGGCCAACGTAAAGGGCGAAATGAAAAAAGTTAAAAAAATATTGAATTGATATAAAGAATAACGAATTTATTCCGATATACTAAGTAGAGTCAGTTCTGGGCGGCCGACCCGAACATGGCAAACCACATGGATGTGGAAATTAATTTAACTTCAGGGAGGAAATTTATTATGCGTATTAATAACAACATTATCGCAGTAAACACCCACCGTAACATGACTTTGAACAATGCAGCAACTGGCAAGAATATGGAGAAACTGTCTTCCGGTCTTCGGATCAACCGTGCAGCTGATGATGCAGCCGGCTTGGCGGTTTCCGAAAAGATGCGCGGTCAAATTCGTGGTCTTGAGCAAGCTCAACGTAACGTTCAAGATGGTATCTCCTTCGTTCAAACAGCTGAGGGCGCAATGAACGAAGTTAGCTCCATGTTGTCTCGTATGAAAGAGTTGAACGTTCAAGAATTGAACGGAACGTATTCTACGGCGGATAAAGCCAACATCAATACCGAACTGGAAGCTATCGGCGACCAAATTGATTTGATCCTAAATGATACGAAGTTCAACGGAACTGCAGTTACTGGTGGTACTGTTACTATTCAATCGAACGATGACGCTCAAACGATTTCTATTGCTGGCATCACGAGTACGAATATCTCAGGTCTGACAAGCGCTTCTACCCTTGCTAACATCGAGACGGCAATTACGAACACTTCCACTGAACGTGCAAAGCTTGGTGCCTTACAAAACCGTTTGGAATATACGTCCAACAACTTGGGAACGACTGTCGAGAACCTGACTGGTGCCGAATCTCGTATTCGCGACACAGACATGGCGAAGGAAATGGTTGCTCTCACGAAAAACCAAATCTTGCTGCAAGCTTCGCAAGCGATGCTCGCACAAGCGAACTCTGCGCCACAAGGCGTACTGTCTCTATTGCGTTAATAGATTTTATTACAAAAACAGAGACCTTAGTTCTACTAAGGTCTCTGTTTTTGTATATAAATTTAATTGTGGAACTAACAATACGAGTTAGATACGTCGATATAATAGATAACAATTAAATACAGGGCGGAGTGGTAATATGAATATACAGTCGTCAAGCGGATCTTCTGTATCAGCAACCCATTCTCAATCACTACCGGTAATCAAGGAACTTGTAGAACCTAACAAGTCTATACAACCGGAAACGATCGTCAAGATACTCCCAACCGGCAGACAGTTGGAGAATGCGGAGTTTCAGGGTCGGAAGATATCAGTGGGTGACGAGCAATTGATAAAGGCTATTGATCGGGCTATCAAGGCGTTAGAAGGTCCGCAAACAACATTCGAAATGAAAGTACATGAGCAGACACATGCCGTTATTGTCAAAGTGTTCAACAAGGAAACGGGTGAACTGATTCGTGAAATTCCTCCGGAAAAGACGCTTGACCTTGTAGTGAAAATGATGGAGTTTGCCGGAATCTTAGTTGATGAAAAAGCATAAGGGGGATTAAAATGAGAATTTCAGGGTTTTCTTCAGGCCTGGATATCGATGAAATCGTCAAAAACTTAATGAGCGCGAAACGTGTTCCACTTGACAAGTTAACGCAGCAAAAGACAACGTTGGAATGGCAGCGTGAGCAGTACCGGGACATCAATATCAAACTGGTCGATTTTCGCAACCACAAACTGTTTAATTACGGCTTGGAAGGATCGATCAATGCCAAGCAAGTCAACATTACCGGCAACACGACCGTCGTTAGCGCCAAAGCAACTTCCAGCGCCGTAGCGGGCACGATTACTGTAGATGTGACCAAACTTGCAACCGCGGCTACCGTAAGAAGCAGCAACGCCGGAGGAATTGGTGCAGTAGACACCAGCCAGACGCTTAGCGCGCTTAAGGCAGCTGGGAAAATTACTTATACGGCTGATGGATCCGGGAATGTCACTTTTACGGTTAACGGCGCTTCCATTACGCTGAATGAAACTACCGATACATTGGCTTCGATGGTTTCGGCCATCAACGGCAACAGCACAGCGAATGCCAGCGCGTTTGTGGACAGCACAACCGGTAAAATGTCAATTACATCCAAAACAACCGGGGCAGGCAGCATAACGTTCTCAGGTGCTTTACTGGATAATTTCGATATGACCGTATTTACCGCAGGGGTAGATGCCGATGTTAAAATTAATGGGATTTCAACTACCCGCAAAACCAACACTTTCACGGAAAATGGTATCGAAATCACGCTGAATGCAACCGGGGGCGTCGCTTCGTTAAATGTTGTATCCAACTCGGATAAAATTGTCGATACAATCAAGTCCTTTATTAAAGATTATAACGATGTGCTCGATTCGGTGAATAATAAGCTGAATGAAGAGCGCTACCGCAAATATCCTCCGCTAACCGCAGAACAGAAGAGTGGGATGAAGGAAGACGAAATCAAATTGTGGGAGGAAAAAGCGAAAAGCGGTCTCCTTCGCCGTGATTCAGACCTTTCGAAGATGGTGAGCGATATGCGGCTTGCTTCCATCACAAGTGTGACGGTTGGCGGGACAGAAGTCGAAATGGCCTCGCTCGGCATTACGACGGGTCCGTGGTATGAACGTGGCAAGCTTATCATTCAAGATGAGGCGAAATTGCGCGCAGCGATTGAAGCCAATCCCAACCAAGTGGTAAAATTTTTCACGCAGAACACGACGCAAACGGATTCGACCTTGAAGGTCTCGCCAACTAATCCCGACAACGGCTTGTTTAACCGCTTATCGAATGTGGTGATGACTGCGCTTGAGGGTTTGGCAAAAAAAGCTGGAACGTCCAAGTACAGCACGGATAAAAGCGCCGCGTTTTTAACCACCAGTTTGATCAGCAACCAACTTAGAGACATCGACAAAAGAATCTACGATGTTGACTCACGTTTGGATATGATCGAGGTTCGTTACTACAAACAATTCACAGCGATGGAAACGGCGATGAACCGCTATAGCGCGCAGGGAAGCAGCTTATCTAGCTCCTCTTAATAAGGAGACCATCTCATGAGTAAACTTGCGCTAGTCATCATCGCACGTAATGAAGAGGCTTGTATCGCACGATGTCTCAACAGTGCGGCTGTATATGTAGATGAAATGATTGTTGTCGATACCGGCTCAACGGATCACACCAAAAATATCGCGGCAGATTGCGGTGCTCGTGTTTTTGATTATGAGTGGAACCACGATTTTTCTGCCGCTCGCAATTTTGCGCTTTCTTGCTCTTCTTCGGACTGGAATTTAATTCTTGATGCGGACGAATGCATCTCGGAAATAAGTATTGATGTCGTTAAACATTTCATGGGACAGCGCCATGCAGTTGGAAGAATCCAAATTGTGAGTGAAACGTTCGTAGATGGAGAACGAAACGAAATGAGAAATTACATTTCGCGGTTTATCCCGAGGGGTATTCGTTTTAAGGGTCGGATTCATGAACAGGTCGATACAACGATGCCGCGTGTGAATTTACCGATTATCGTAAAACATGATGGTTATCTTGATAACAATAAGTCCGATCGTAATATACCGCTTCTTCTTGAAGAAAGCCGAGACCATCCAACAGACCCATACTATTATTATCAGTTGGCCAAAGAGTATAGAGGAATTGACAAGTTTGAGACAAGCAACATTTATTTTGATAAAGCATACAGATTGCTTTGCGGTAAGGAACGCTATGCTCCTAACGTGGTGGTTGACTATATCTATTTATTAATAAAAACCAAGCAACTTGCCCGTGTAATGGATATTATCGAAACGGGTCACCAATGGTTAATAGATTTTCCTGATTACCATTTTGTATGCGGTTTGTTTTATTTGGATTTGGCCATTAGCGATACGCACCAATATATATCTTATTTGCCACAGATTGAGGCTTCTTATAAGCGTTGCTTGGAAATCGGAGAATCCGATCAATTTGACAGCGTGACCGGAACAGGATCCTTTGCTGCATGGTACAATTTGGGCAATTATTACGAAGTACTTGGTAGAATCGAGGAAGCTATAAAATGTTACAGGAATTCGGCTGATATGGGGTACAAAAAGGCGGAACAGCGATTATTGGAGACAATATAAGGAGTGATAAACATGATTTCGAACCCATACCAAAAGTATCAACAATCCTCCGTCCAGACAGCATCACCCGCGCAACTAATTCTTATGCTTTATGATGGAGCGATTCGGTTCGTAAAGCTTGGCATTGAAGGGATTGAAAGCCGAAATATCGAAAAAGCGAATCATAATCTGCTGAAAGCTCAAACGATTATACATGAATTAATTGCAGCGCTTGATAATAATTATCCGATCTCATCAAATTTATTAGTAATCTATGAATACATCCTGTATCGATTGATTGAAGCGAATACTAAGAAAAAGAAAGAACCGGCGGAAGAAGTGTCAGCTTATTTGATCGATCTAAAAGAAACGTGGTATCAAGCTTCCAAACAAGCGTCCCAGCCCGATCAAGCGAATCATGGATAAACTGCTGCAGCGGGTATTAGAAGACACGGTTCGTTTATGCGAATCCAGCCAGCAATGGGAGTACGAGGAATTTGTCAACCTTACAGACTTAAGGCAAACGCTGGTCGAAGAAGTAGAGAAGAAAGGTCCATTAACACTCGAACAGAAGAAGCTCATGCAAGAAATATTAAAGTGCGAGACTGAGATCGTTCGCCGCATGCAGAAGTTAAAAGATGAAGCGGAAGAAGGTTTGCGTCGCTTGGATGCTTCGAAGAAACAAAAAACTGCTTACGGAAACGCAAGTGTTCACAATAGCTTTATGTTTGATAAGCGGAATTAATTAACACGGTACACAACAACGATGGCCTTAGCGTTTTGCTAGGACCATCGTTGTTGTTTATAACGTATGGAATAGAGAGAGTTCGTTATACTGAGGTTCGATTAGAAGCAACTTTTGTTTCATCTCTTTTTTTATGTGCCGGTCCTGACAATTCAAACAATATTGAATGTACAGGGTTTTACTCTTCGGTTTGAACGTAATTGCTTGCTCCAAGAAAGGCAACGCATCTTCAATACATTGTTGGTTAAAATGTAAGAACGCTAGATTCACGCAGCTTTCGGCACTCAAAAGTTGATTTTCGAGCAGATAAGAATAGTATTGAATAGCCGTTGAATCCAAGTGCTTCGAATAAAAAAAGTTGGCTAAACGGTTAATAAGATTTGGAGTGCTGCATCGATTCATTAAGAGGTCAAACGCATCAAAGTGCTGAAGAATGAATAATTCAGTCAACAAATCGAAAGTAATATCCTCCGGTTTTGCGTTATCTTCGCTGGATTCATTACCGAGTAAAGCAAACGCTAACTTCATGTGATTAAACGATTCATGGTCTTTAGAAAGACTGACTCGGTTTAACCACTCCGGTTGGTTCCAAACGATAGCTCCTAAAATCAGGTGTTTGATAGCCAAAGCATGTTCGAGCTGCTCTTTAGAGCTTTCAGATAAAATTTGTTCAAAGTCTGTTTGTTTATTACAGAGCAGTGAGTACCGCAAAAGATCGTACGTTTTTAACACAGTTGTCAGTTGTCCTTGTACGAAATAATGTTGCGCAAGCTCCCGGTTTCCAAGGGAAACTGCGATTTTTCCCAATTTAGCTGTTTTTGGAAGATCGTCACCGACATTTAACAATTTATCCATAAAAGAAACGATGGATTCGGTTGTTTCGTTGAGAGATAAAATCTCGATTAATTTGATTTTTGATTCAATGTCTTTATCATTTAAAAGAATTAACTTGGTTAAATAATAAACGCATTGCGGGAAATCTTTCTCTCGTTCATAAATGTTAACGAGCTGCACAAGGGGCATTTTTAAGCTTAAGACTGGGCTCACAATCGAAACGTTTTGATTGTTTTGAGCTTTTGTCGCTGACTCTTGGAATGCAGTTAAAAACTCGCTTTTGGCATCCTCTAGAAAACCTAGGTTTTGTAATATGATGCCACGTAAACAACGAATGTCAGGATATTGTAGATAGGGAGATAAATATTTCTCTGTAAAATTCCAGGCTTCAATATTCTTATTGGTATTTATATAAAGATCAACAAGAGACATTAAATTATATTTATACCAAATCTCATGATGATTACCTGTTGTTAAAGCGATTTGATAATGCTTCGAGGCTTGCTCGAAATTTTTCATCATCATATGCTGATTTCCAAGCATGAAGTGATCGTAAGGAACCCAATTGCCTTGTTGGTTCATTTCGTTGAAAATCAACATGTTACGATCATGCTTGTTGTTATTTTGTATCGATTCATCCAAATAGCCGGTATGATAAATCCGGAAAGGAACGTTAGCAGCTTTTAGTGTTAAGAGTTTGGAAGACATCGGTTGTTCATGAATCGGACGGGAATACTCAATGCCCATATGATTGGCAAATATACGTCCAACCATATTTTCCGATGTTGAGGCTGCTGTGTTATCCCCTAAAAAGCTAACTGCCGATAAATGATATACGATATTATTTTTTGGGGACTCATGGTAAAGGAAATCGTGCAACCCTCGAATATCATTCTCATTCATATATTCATCGGCATCTAGAACTAAAATCCATTGAGCTGTCGCATGTTTTAATGCTTCATTACGTGCTGCAGAGAAATCATTAATCCATATGAAATCATATATCTTGTCAGTATATTTCTGGGCAATTGTTTTTGTTGCGTCTGTAGATCCGGTATCTAGGATAACAATTTCGTCGACCCATTGATGAACGCTTTGCAGACAACGGTCCAATACAGTTTCTTCGTTCTTAACAATCATGCATAGTGAGATTAGTTTCGTCATGAAGCCTCCAGGGGGAGAAAACAGTAGTTTATACTGAATTAATTTAGTTTTATTATCGGCATTCTTGGGATGATTCTAAAGTAATGTCATTCCAGGTATATTTCCATTTTGTACATAAGGTTATTCTCTTACGAAAACTCATTATTATGTCGATATATGAATAAATGGCCCGAGTAGGGGAGGTTCGCTTTTTTGAAAACAAGTATCGTCATTCTAACTATAAACCAGCTCGAATACACGCAACAATGTCTAGATAGTATTCGACAATTTACATCTCCTGGTACATACGAGATCATAATCGTGGATAATGCTTCAAACGATGGTACGCAGGATTGGTTAGTAAAACAATCTGATCTAAAGGTTGTTTTGAATTCTGAAAATTTCGGTTTCCCCAAAGGATGCAACCAAGGTATTGAAATTGCCACAGGGGATGCTGTACTGCTCCTTAATAATGACACGGTCGTAACCAAGGGCTGGTTGAATAACCTTCTAGCTTGCCTACAAAGTGATGAATCTGTCGGAGCGGTTGGGCCGATCACTAACAATTGCACCAATTATCAATCCATAAAGGTTCCGTACATTAACCTTGCCGACATGCATCCTTTTGCTGAACAAAATAACCAGAGCAATTCTGATAAATGGGAAGAACGGTTGAAGCTGGTTGGCTTCTGCATGTTAATAAGGATGTCAGTTATTAGGGAAATCGGTCATTTGGATGAACGGTTTACTCCAGGCAACTATGAAGATAATGATTATTCTCTACGTATCGTTCAAGCAGGGTATCGATTGCTTCTCTGCAGAGATACATTTATTCATCATTATGGCAGTGTTTCTTTTAATCAGAATGTTAATAAATTCGATAATCTTCTTATATTGAACAAGCAGAAGTTTATAGATAAGTGGGCATTTAACCCGGATGAAAAAGGAAGAATCGATTATTCATTGTTGGAAATGTGTGATTTCCCTCAAGTAAGGGACTTTAGACTGCTTGTAGTAGGTTGCGGCACCGGGGAAATGTTTCTTCAACTGAAAGCTTGTTATCTACACATTGAGTTGTATGGTGTTGAAAGTAATGAGGCGGCAAGAGCTTTTGCTTCTCGTACAGGGACCGTTTGCGAACGCTTGGATGAACTGAGCGGAATGAAGGGCGCATTCGATTGTATACTCATTAATGAAAAGCTTGACTATGACTGGTTTAACGAGAGTAACCTACGCATGATGAGGCTGCTTCTTAAAACGTCCGGTCAAATGTTATTGGTATGGAATAATTTCATGTATCATCGAACTCTTCTGCAATTGGTGCAAGGGAAATCGGACGGCTTGAAACAACAGTTTACGGTATCGGAATTGACTACTAAATTAAATGAAGCCGGTTTTAAAATTCATAACTCACAGATAGTGAAGTCAGACTCAATAACGGAAGAAGATGAAAAGTGGATACAAGCGCTTACCCAATTTGGCGGACAGGAAAATCGCAGCTGGTACGAGACTCTTCATATGAAATTAACGTTTAGAGTAGATGTTCAGCCTAACGGTTTATCGCTCGTATTACAGCAATTAATCGATGGCGGGGACCCGCAGCCTCTATTGGAGGAGCTGCTACAATATAAGGTTCAGGAAGTCGTAGAGGCCGCAGATATACTACAGGTAAACGCAGTGGAGCTCCTAAACTTCCTTATCTCACATCTGTTTCAGTTAGGATTAGGGGATGAACTATTGTCTTATTTGCAACAAGCGTATGAGCTTGACCCTACTCATTCGGATACTCTCTATAATTATAGTTATGCATTACAACAATGCGGGGAAATTAAAGCCGCGGTTGCCATGATTGAGCGAATGCCTGATCGCAACCAGGAAGCAGAGAAGCTTTATCAAGAGATATTGAGCCAAAGAGATCAAGATCGCACGATCTCTTGGAAGATAAAGACGCTTGTTCGCCGGGTGGAATTTGATGTCCTGCGTGAGTCGAGTGCATTGGCAGTCGTGCGTCTTTTACAAGAGTCTGAAATGGTCATGGAACAAATACGGGAATTCTCTAAGGATTTGATTCATAAGGAAGAGACATTGAATCGTCTGGCAGAGGCATGTTGGAAAGAGGGGTACTTGGAGGGAGTAATCCCGTTGTTCCAGATGGCATTAGGATTTAATCCGCAACATACCGATACTCTCTATAACTTGGGAGCGTTCTTGTATTCCATTGGAGAATATGATTTCGCATTAAAGCAGCTTGCTGCAATTTCCACTCCGGATGAGGGAGTTATTCAGTTGATTCGCGACATCGAAGGGGCGGTAATGGCATGAACGAGCGTAAAGTCTGTTTCATAACATGTGTAAATGACCGCGAAGCCTATACGGAGTGCGTGACATATATACAAGAATTACATGTGCCAACCCATTTTGAACTTGAGCTTATATCCATTGAAGATGCGGCCAGCATGACACAAGGTTATCAATCCGCTATGGAACAATCTGATGCAAAGTATAAAGTTTACTTGCATCAGGATGTTCTTATTGTTAATAAAAATTTCATCTCTGATATGGTGGAAGTCTTTGGTGCGAATTCTGAACTGGGAATAATTGGCGTAACCGGAGCCAAAACCATTCCCAGTTCCGGTATTTGGTGGGAGTCATCGAGGAAAGTCGGGAAAGTATATGATAGCTGTACCGGTAACATGAAGTTGCTATCATTCCTAGATGTTACTCAGCCGGTAGAAATGGTAACGGCTTTGGATGGATTAATATTGATAACTCAGTATGATATAGCTTGGAATTCAGAAGTGTTCGATGGGTGGCACTACTATGATTTGGCGCAATGTATGGAATTTACGTGTTCAGGCTATAAGGTGGGTATTCCAAGACAAGAAAATCCATGGGTTATTCATGATTGTGGCATTGTAAATGTAAGCAATGGGTTTGAAGAGTATCGAGAGAAGTTTCTTCAAACATATGGAACTGAATTATTTCCAAAAGTGAGTGTTCTTATTCCAACTTATAATCGACCTGGATATTTTGAGTTAGCTCTTCAGAGTGTATTAAACCAAACATATCCCTATCTTGAAATCGTGATTTGTGATGACAGTACAAATAATGAAACCGAGAAACTAATGGCAAGTTATCTTCAGCAGTACCCTCAAATTCGGTATTATAAAAACGAGAAAAATCTCGGACAATTCAAAAATGATATTAAGTGCATGGAGTTGGCAAGGGGCGAATTTGTCAATTTTCTGATGGATGACGACCTTTTCCACCATGAAAAGCTGGAAAAGATGATGAGGTATTTTATTAACGACGTGGAAAAAGAGATTTCTTTAATTACATCCTATCGTCAACTCATAGATGGCGATGGGAAATTCTTGAATGATATTGGATCTACAAAGAGACTTTTCGAGCAGGATGCCATAATAGATGGCATTAGTTTTGGAGATGCGGTTCTGGCTCTTCCCGTTAATGTTATTGGAGAACCAACCACCGTTCTTTTTCGTAAAGACCGACTTCAAGAACCGTTTGGCGTTTTTGAGGGCAGGGCGTATATTTGCAATGTAGATTTGGCCTCCTGGGCTAATTTGATGTCAAATGGAAAAGTGATCTACATAGCTCAATCTCTTAGTTACTTCCGGCTTCATGGAGGGCAGCAGCAGCAATCCGAAACAATGATTACGGGGGGGACATTGGATCAAGCGCATATGATTGCCAATGCTGCACAAAAAGGTTTTTTCAGCAACAAGCTAGAATATTATAAACATATTGCCAGTGCCATTGAAAAAATTGATAATGTCCTCGTAACGACAAATCTTGCTAATGACGATGCTATTAAAATCAAACTTATCAACCACCGGAAGCTTTTTATTCAGGAAAGTCTAGATAGCTTGGAAGAGAGAAGTGAGAAAGCAAATCACTTTGTACAATCAATAATAAATGCTAATTCTATGGATCCGGTGGTTGAATATCTAACCATGGAACTGAATCAACTGCAGCATGAAATAATACTGCGCACCGCAACTGTTACAAACTACAAGGAGTCTGTATTATGAACCAACTGAGATTGAATAAAGAAAAATTTGATCGGCTACTGACTGTCACCAGATCGTATTACCAAAAAGGAGCATGGCCCGAATTGTTGGATTGGGCAAGGCTGACAGCTGCCAGCGGGTGGCACGCGCATACGGGGCAATATGTTAGCGAGGAATTGGAAATTATGCTAGTGGAAGCCTCTCAGCATTTAGATAAGTGTACGATTCCTCTGAAATGGGAGTTGCCATCTTCCTTTAATGATAACAGACGAATTCTACATGTTCTTACTGCTGCTTATGTCACGGGAGGACATACACGCCTTGTAGAGAAGTGGTTAAAATATGCTAAGCCTGGTGAGAGGCATGCATATGTTTTAATAGATCAAGATGCCCCTGAAATTCCTGAGTGGCTGCCACAGGCTGCGCATCAAGCCGGAGGAGCTCAATTTATATTCCCAGCTTCCTTGTCCCGCTGGCAGAAAGCACGTCTTCTTCGTGATATGGCAGTTAATTGGGCGGATATTGTAGTATTACACACGCACCCTGATGACCCGGTTGCAACGGTTGCTTTGGGAATTCCTGAAATCCCCCCCGTTCTATTGCAAAATCATTCCGGTCATTCATTCTGGCTTGGATCAATGATAGCCGATCATGTTATAGATTATCGGGAGCCTGAATATAACCTCTCTTTATTTAGAAGACATGTTAAAGCCAGCTCTCTTGTTCCACTTCCAATTCAGCGGATAGAACAGACTTTTTCCAAACAAGAGGCACGCAGAATATTGAATTTGCCTGAGGAAACCGTAGTGTTGCTAGCGATAGGGAGTTCATATAAGTATGCTCCTTGGGGAGAACATCATTTTCCGAATGTGATGAGGGACATTATTCTAGATCATCCCAATGCTGTATTGCTTGTTGTTGGCCCAAGCGCTCAGGAAAGTGTATGGTCTGATGTAATTAAAGAAACAAAAGGAAGAATCATAGTTTATGGATTACAAAAGGAAATAGACATGTTCTACGCAACAGCTGACATTTATCTGGAAAGTTTTCCTGTGGGTTCGCTGACAGCGGCTTTAGAAGCCGCTTTACGCGGGCTGCCAGTAATTCCAGGCGCCAAGCCGCTTGCTCCTATCTATACTTTGCAATCTTATCAGGGTATGGATGTCCCTTCTTCCTCTTTTGAGGAGTACAAAGAGAGAGTTGGGGAATATATTAGAGACGGCAAACTACGCCGACAGAATGGAATCACACTTAAAAAATCCATCGAACAGGAACACGGAGAAGAAGTTTGGAGAAGTAGAATCGATCGGATATTGGATCAGGTCTCCTCTCATTCAGTTGGCATGCAAAATCGTGAAAAGACTTTTTCCTATGGTCATGATGAGTTTTGGTCAGGCCATCAACTCTCTTCGGGGACATTTAGTCTTTTGCACCGAACATTAAACCAACAATTACTAATTTATTCGAAAGAAGACAACTTGAATATCGGTATTCATTCAATTGGGTAGACTCAAACGAAAAGAGGTGTCCCATGTATTCAAGTTATATAAGAGCCGTCCAATATGATCTGCCGGAGCGCATTGATGTAAACGATATTGAAGACCGTATGACAAAAAAGACGGGGATATATTCAAAGCACCTAGCAGGTCCGGACGAATATGCTTCCGACCTTGCCTATCGAGCTGCAGAGAAACTATTTCTACAGAATCACATCAATAAAGCTGAAATTGATTTTCTGTTGTATTGCACTCAATCACCGGACTATATTTTACCCGCGACATCTTGTATTTTACAGGACAGGCTTGGATTGCCGATAACCTGCGGGTCATTGGATTTTAACCTCGGTTGCTCGGGATATGTATACGGATTGTCTTTGGCCAAAGGGATGGTTGAAAGCGGACAAGCTCGAAATGTGCTTTTACTTAATTCCGATACTTATAGTAAGTATATTCACCCTGGTGACAGGAATGTTAAGCTGTTGTTTGGAGATGCGGCTGCCGCTACGTTAATCACAAGAGGAAACAAGCCGAGTACATCAATAGGTCCGTTTGTATTTGGAACAGACGGGCAAGGTGCACAACATCTGATGATACCGGCTGGTGGTTTAAGAAATCCGATCACTTTGAATTCTGAAGTAGAAAAGGCTGACGAGCAGGGAAATATACGTTCTGATAAAAACCTATACATGAATGGACAGGAAATTCTAAAATTTGCACTGCAGGCCGTGCCGGAAGCCATCAATAGACTGTTAAATGTTGAAGGTACAAGTATAAATGATTATGATTTTTTTATCTTTCATCAAGCTAATGAATATATGTTAGAAATGTTACGAAGAGAGCTGGATATACCCAAGGAAAAATACTCAGTTCAATTAAGCGATGTCGGAAATACCGTATCTGCTACAATTCCCATTGCCTTAAGACGGGAGGTAGAGAAAAGAAAGATTAGGGATGGAGACAAAGTCATGTTGTTGGGTTTTGGCGTAGGATACTCTTGGACCGCATGTTCAATTATATGGAATCCCAATGGAGGAGGGCAATTATGAACAAGGATGATGTTTTGAAATTATTGGAGAAAGCTGTAATGGTTAAAGAAGGAACACTGACATTAAATACTCGTCTGGAAGAGCTTGAGGAGTGGGATTCATTGTCCCAGATGACCCTGCTTACCTATCTTGATTCTAGTTATGACCATTTGAATATCTCAGCGTTTAATAATACCACTACAGTTGAAGATGTCATTAAGGTCATATTGTCCTGAATTTTATTGAAGTGAGGCGGAAGTATGGAGTGGGAGAAAAAGGGCTTTGTTTACGGGCCTAAGGGAAATAGTTGGTGGGCTAAACATTCCGCGATTACACCAACTCCGATACTAATTAGTGAGGATATAATAAGAGTTTATGCTGGCTTCCGGGATGATAATGGAGTAAGCAGAATTGGATATGTGGATGTAAATGCGCATAATCCAGCTGAAATTAATGCGGTTTCAAAAGAGCCAGTATTAGATATAGGTATACCGGGCACTTTTGATGATAATGGTGTGATCCTAGGTGATGTAATCGCATATGGTCAAAAGTTTTATATGTATTATATAGGATTTCAGTTGGTAGAAAAGGTTAAATTTTTAGCGTATACGGGGTTGGCTATAAGCGAGGACGGCGGTCATTCATTTAAACGTTTCAGTCATGCCCCAATATTGGATAGAGCTGAAAATGAATTATTTTTTAGAGCTATACATTCTGTCATTATTGAAGATGGGGTTTGGAAAGCTTGGTGCGGTGTAGGAAGCGAATGGGTATGGATAGATGGAAACCCTTATCCCAAATACAATATTAGATATTATGAGTCAACGGACGGGGTTCATTTTTCAAGTCAAGGTAAACTGTGTATTGATTTTAAAGACAATGAATATCGGATCGGCAGACCAAGAGTAATTAAAAAAGATGATATTTATCAAATGTTTTATACAAGAGGGACTTTAAGTAAAGACTATGTACCCGGCTATGCGGAGTCTAGGGATGGGATTCATTGGACTCGGAAAGATAGCGAAATTGGAATTTCTTTGTCAACTGCAGGGTGGGACTCAATACATTTGGCTTATCCAGCAATAATAGATACTAAAGAGAAAGTATATATGTTTTATAACGGTAATCATTTTGGAAAAGAAGGATTTGGATATGCCATCTTAAATAACAAATAAAGGGGCACTATTTGTGAGTGAAAAAGACTATAAAGAACAAAGCTGGTCTCCTGAAAAAGTATTAAAAAATAGGGAGAAACTATATCATTTATTTGATAATAGACCTATGCCAACGGATCAACTTTTATCAAACCTTGGATTGTATATGAGAAGTTCAAGTTTAGCGAAAATATTGTTCTTAGATGAAATCTATCAAAAAAACATCGATATTCCAGGTGTGGTTATGGTTTTTGGAACATGGTGGGGTCAGGATGTTATAACATTACAAAATTTGCGGGCTGTATATGAACCTTATAATTATACGCGAAAAGTAATAGCGTTTGATACATTTTCGGGATATACATCGTTATCCATGGACAAAGATATTTTATCAGAAACAATTAAACAAAGTGGCTATTCAGTTAGTTCTAATTATGAAACATATCTTGAGGATTTAGCAGCCTACCATGAAGAGGAAAATACAATGCCACACATAAAAAAAGTGGAGATTGTTAAAGGTGATGTTACTGAAACGATAGATAAATACCTTGAAGACCACCCGGAAACTCTTGTATCTTTGGTTTATTTTGACTTGGCTATATATGAACCTACAAAGAAAGCGTTAGAAGCATTAAAACCTTATTTACTAAAAGGAAGTATTATAGCAATGGATGAATTAAATAATGCGAATTATCCCGGAGAGACAGTTGCCTTTAGAGAGATCTTTTCTAACTGTGAATATGATATTTACAAATCAAAATTTTTGCCGGATCGTTCTTATATAAAATTGAAATAGACACAAAAATGCAGCCCATCCTGTTGATCGGGGCTGCATTTTTATGACAGATTGTTTATTCTACATAACTGTTTATCGCATTTACGATAGTTTCGACTTCTTGCTGGGTTAATACAGGACTAATGGGGATACTTAATACTTCCTGATGGATTTGTTCAGTTATCGGCAGTTCAATACCCTCCAGTTCTTTATATGCTGGTTGTTTATGTGGAGGGATCGGATAATGGATTGATGTTTCTATTCCTTTTTCCGACAAAATTGCTTTAAGACGTTCCCGATACCTTGTCCTAATGACAAACAAATGCCAAACATGAGATTGGTCTTCAGTATTTGTTATAGCGGGCAGAATAATTGCTTCATTCTTTATATTACGTAAATAATAATTTGCAATATCCTGTCTTCTTCGATTTTCCGAATCTAAATATTTTAACTTGACCCTTAAAACAGCTGCCTGAATTTCATCTAGCCTGCTGTTTGTGGCTTTAACCTCATGAACGTATTTTTGTATCGAACCATAATTTCTTAGTTTATTTAAGCGGTTGGCTAATACGGGGTCATTTGAAGTAATTGCTCCTCCGTCACCTAAAGCGCCCAGATTTTTTCCCGGATAAAAGCTGAACGCCGCAGCATCTCCCAAATTTCCCACTTTATTGCCCTCATATATAGCTCCATGTGCTTGTGCAGCGTCTTCAATGACAAACAAATTATGTTTCTTTGCAATTTTTTTAATGGAGTTCATGTCTGCCACTTGTCCGTATAAATGTACTGCCATAATGGCTTTTGTTCGAGGTGTGATCTTTAGCTCAAGACGAGCAGAATCAATGTTATAAGAATCCATACGGGGCTCAATTAACACAGGAGTTGCTCCGACTTCGGAAATGGCCAGCAATGATGCAATAAACGTGTTGGCAGGAACTATAACCTCATCCCCTAAGCCAATACTATATGCTTGCAAGATCAGTTTAAGAGCATCCAGTCCATTTGCCACTGAGATACAGTATTTAGTGTCGCAAAAAGCTGCATATTCTTTTTCAAACTGTTGAACTTCTTCTCCTAGTATATACCAGCCTCGATCCAGCACCCTTTGAATAGCATCATGTATTTCTTCTTGATATTGCATATTGATTTTTTTTAATGGAAGGAAATTAATCATGGCAGGAGCTCCTTCAGCAGCTAAGATCTGATATATCAAGTTCATAAAAATCATAGACAACACCTCGTGCCCCGAACATTTCCTTTTGTTTGATAAGTCCTTCGTTTAAAAAGAGACCGTTATTTTCGGTAGAGATGCCAAAATCGAAGAATTTTTTGTTGGTTTGGTAATGTCTCATAACTTGCTGAATAGTAATATCGAGAGCGCCGACTTCTTTTCCCGATTCGCTGTTCGCCATATATTGGATATGAGCAACCATTGGATTTTCATAGATGATTGTTCCGGCTAACATCGTGTCATTTTTGTAGGCGCCGAAGAGTCGGATGTTTTCCGGAAATCGGGATGCCAGAAGTTCAATTTCTTCAACCGTATGGGTTGCCTGGGTTCCATATTTTTCCTTCAATATTCGATTCAACAATCTTATGAATGCCTCGTAGTCACTACTTTCCTTTACGATCAAGTTTTCCTTTAATGCTCTTGCAACGCCATGCCTTTTAGATTTTGATAAATTTATTGGATGCTCAAAAGAAATTGTAGAGGAGATATCCCTACGGATGAGTTTTGCTTCTAATCGATATAACGCATAAAGATCTTCTTGGCAAGGTGATCTATGGTAAATATAGGGGATCGCTTTATAGATCAATTTACTTATTTTCATTTCGCTCAACTTAGAAACGAGGTGGCGAAATAGATCCAAGATTTTAGCGGCCGACATTTTTTCGTCATATAAGAGTCCTCCGAAAGTTAAGCCGCCGTGGCTGCTGAGTTGATTCTGATGCTTGCTGGCGGGAAGCACGGCGATCAATTGATCATTCTCAAAAAACAGAAGGGAACAATCCTCAAATCGATCCGAATGGTATTCCATATAATCGCGATAAAAGAGAAAGGTCCCATTGATTGATCTGGAAACCAGTTGGTCCCATTGTGATTTCCAAGCATTTTGATACTTTCGTATCTCCATAACATGCTCCTTAACACTCAGTGGTTGGTGTACGGTCTATTCCTTTAAACCAAAAAAATCCAAAGTCGAGATTAATGCCGGCTTAGCGGGATTTCCTTTGAAAATTTTATTCTCATTTACGGTTTTCGTAACTACAGCGCCGGCAGCAATCATACAGTCTGCTCCAATTTGGATGTTATTTACCAGTGTGCTGTTCACGCCCAAGAAGCAATTTTCACCGATCTCGCAATATCCAGATACTACAACATGTGACGATAGGAAGCAGTTATTCTTAATTCTAGATTGATGACCAATGTGGTTGCCGCTCCATAGAATAATATTATTACCCAACTTTACACCGTACTGCAGCACATTGTTTTCAAAGATAAAACAATTTTCTCCGATCTCAACTCCGCGCCACACGAATGCTTTAGAACTGATGTAGGATACAGCTGAATAACCTTTATTTTTGGCGTCACGCAACAATCTTGTCCGAACGCGATTAAGTTGAGTATATGTAACGGCAACAAAAACTTTATAATCGATCGGAGGATAGAGAAGTTCTATTTGTTCGAACGGAATGACAGGTAACTCATTAAGACAATCGGTTAAGCAATATTCGCCTTCGACACTGAAAGCGGCAACTTCATAGATGGAATCATATGTGAAATATTCATAAGCGATCTCTGCAAACTCGCCTGCTCCGATAATAACGATCTTCTCACCGTTCTTCTGCATAATTAATGTATCCCCTTGATTAATTCTATGAAGTGAGCATAGTTCCGAATATAGTCTTCCTCATTATAATGATTGTTAGCCAGTACAAGTAATATGCAATCCGGAGAGAATTCGTAAATTTCTCTCCAAATCATTGTATCTATGTATATCCCTTTTGTCCTATCATCTAGCAACAAGTCTTCCTGAAGCGATCCATTATCAAGACGAAGTTTACACGATCCGTTCATACAAATAAGCACTTGTTTTAATTGTTTATGTGCATGCTGTCCTCGTACAACATCTGTACGGGTATTAAAAATGTAATAGAGTCTTTTAATTTCGAAGGGGACATCAGAGGCTCCCTCAATTGAAATAAGTGTTCCTCTAAAGTCGCCATTCTCTCTTAAATTAAGGATTTGATACATAGAGATACCTTCCTTTTCCGCTATTCCTGAGGAGTGTTATATAAATATGTTGTTATTAAATTGTATCGACAGAATCATCCTATAATATTATGTTCTCACCTAAATCAAGCATTAAAGTGTAAAAAGTGAATACCCATGGGAAATTTAATAACTTGAATAGACTTGTCAGGTAAATATATTATGACATATAAACAAGGATTTTGTTGAAAAGGCTGGAAGATTGTATATTTCGATGCGAGGGAGCAAAGATTCAAAGTGAAATGATTACTTTCAAAATGCTCATATGAATCGGATAAATAACTCGACCCGGTTGTATGGTTTAATTTTGAGGTGTGTATCCGCTTACAAATAACCGTTGACACCAAACTTTACCTAATGTTATATTCGAAATGTGGGCTGGGCAAATCTGCCTATGTCTAACGTCATTTGAATATGAAGGGAATGTTTAACACATGCAAGGTAAAGTTAAATGGTTTAACGCAGAAAAAGGTTACGGCTTCATCGAGACAGAGCAAGGTGGCGACGTGTTCGTTCACTTCTCCGCTATTCAAATGGACGGCTACAAAGCACTAGAAGAAGGCCAAACCGTTGAATTCGACATCGTGCAGGGCGCAAGAGGTCCTCAAGCAGCGAACGTAACTAGAGTGTAATCATTCCGGCGCTATCTGCGTCGAACAATCATACAAGATGTGGGTTACATGTATTAATGTATTTGCCACGCCGCCCTGGAGAAATCCAGGGTTTTTTTATTGGAATTTTTGAATTTATAGCATATGAACCAAATTATCTAAAAATTCAAATTTATTTTCGGAATGTTTTGAATCGCTTCCTCCCGGTGTGTTATCATAGAAGCATGCAAAGGAGGAATGCCCATGAAATACAACATTCGTGGTCAACGCATGGAAGTGACAGATGCTCTTCGAGAGTACGTGGAGAAGAAGCTGAGTCGTCTGGAACGGTATTTTGAAGCACCTCCCCAATCAGATGTTACCGTGACCTTAAGCGTTACCAAAGGCCAACAGGCCATTGAGGTTACGATCCCACTCCCAGGAGCGCTGCTGCGCGCAGAGGAGAAAAGAGAGGATATGTACGCATCGATTGACTTTGTAGTGGACAAACTCGAGCGCCAAATTCGTAAACACAAAACGAAAATCAACCGTAATTTCCGTCATCCTGGTTCCGCTAGAGCTCTTTTCAAAGAAGATGCCGGCAACGGTCATGGTGTAACGACATTAGCACAGGATGAAGAGGACGACATGGAGCTTGTTCGAACGAAGAGATTTAACTTGAAACCGATGGGTGTGGAAGAAGCCATTCTTCAAATGAATCTGGTAGGACACAATTTCTATGTATTCGCGAATACGGAAACGAAAGAAGTTAGTGTCGTGTATCGTCGGAATGACGGCAAGTATGGATTAATTGAATCTGCCGAATAAATAGGGATAAGTAAGCCTCGGCTGTGATGAAGGGGACTGAAAATCGTCTCATAAAAATGGAAACTGTCGAAGCAGTACGATTCGGCAGTTTTCTTTTTGTTTTTTAGTTTAACCAATTACCGCGTTAATGTTACTCGAGAGGCGCCTACTTATGATGCATGTTGTTTTTGGATGCATATGAATTAATTGGGATTTCGCATTATGGAACCTTCCGAATTTTCACCCGCCCAAGTGAAACCGAATATCTTGGATGAAATCGTTAAAGTACATAAAAATGATCTGAAGTATAGTACAAATGATATTTCATCTGCACTTGCAATAACCGCCCAAAAATTTCATGGTTTATATTTAAGAAGTTCTGTTCATTTGAGACTTGCTTAATGATAGAGGAAACCTCACCATTTAATTGGGCGGTTCTTTTTTTACATTACCTGAACACTCTATAAATCGAATTGTGTTGTGTTTGTTTATAACAAAAAAACCGCCAGCCTAAGCCAACGGTCAAATCAAAATATTTAGTTACGGTGTAACTACATCATACTCATCCACATTAAAGGTAAGGATCTTATCGAAGATCACATATTCGCTGCGGGCTTTGAACGGTCCTTTATTCCAGGTCTTAATGAATTTATATTTTCCAGGACCTGTTCCAGTATCCTTGACATCATACCAATTAATGAAGGCGTTCACTTCCACCATTGAAAGATCATATTCTTTCTCGAGGCCATTGGTCATTGTGATCGTTAGGATTGCTCTGCCAGAAGTTTGTGGTGTTGCCGATGCCTCGTTGGAATTTGTGCTCTCCCCAGCTAAATTAATAGCAGTCACTTCATAATAGTATGTTGTACTGTTATTAACAGTGGTGTCCATGTAAACTGCTCCTGTTACACCTGTTGCAATTACGGTGTAGGGCCCACCTGGAGTAGTTGATCTTTTAATATTATAACTCGTTGCATTTACAACTAAGTCCCATTTCAGATCAACTTTTGTATCACCACCTGTAGCTAGTAAGTTTAAAGGTGCAATGGGCTTTTCGTAGCCATAAACATTAATTTCATATATGTTATTAGAATTTGGATCAAGATTGCCCATAGCAACTTTAGCAACTCCGCTTACACCGGGTGAAAAGGTTACTAAAGTACCTGAACCGTCCACATTTACTTGCTTTAGTATCGTGTCAGATGAATTCAATAATAATAAGGTAAAATTACCCGTCCCTTTTACTCGATATCCACTAATATAAGTTGGACTTGTGAATGAGTAAAGTGTTACATCCTGAATAATTGTTCCTGAATCCATTTGAGCTGAAGTCCATGAAGTCAATTCATCATTGTCTGTAATAGCTGTTGTAGAAGAAAGTGGGTGATTACGATCGTAACCGGTACTCATTGTTTTCCCGTCAAGTAACCCACCGGAATAATCGACTGCAGCAGATACATTGTTCAACTGATCAAAAAATAAAAAAAATAGTGTAAACGAGAGCAATACGGAAGCGATCTTCTTTGTCACGAATAATCCTCCTAAATTGTAGTGGCTCAATCATAACCCAAGACTTAGTAGACAAACAGACTGTTTTTCCACAATTTTCTTGAAAATGATCGAAGATTAGACGAAAAAGCCCGCCAGCCGAAGCCAACGGGTGAATGAATCAATTTTCTATAATTACTGTGTTACTCTCCTTATCCCATCGAACCTTAGCTCCGAGTGCTTCCGCTACGGCCCGTGAGGGCGTATGGGTAACTCCATCCTCAACATATCCATCAGTCACCTTTTTTCCAGTAACAACTACATTGATTTTGTGCTTATCCACGGCAGTTCCGCCTTTCCCCAATCTTCATAGGCTTCATTCAGATCGATGAAAACCCCACCTAACTTAGTACCGTTTATATTGGTACAAGTTGGTCTTATTGTTTTTCTTAACGCCGCTTCAAGTCTGCCGGTTGGCTGATTAATTAGCTTTACCTCCGCTAGTGCATCTTTGCCGTATACTTGCCCTGCGTCCTTGTCGCCCGCTGGACGTCCGTGTTCTTCTGGAAATCAGAAGCTACTTGCATACTCGCGCCGTGAATTGGGTCAGCCTCGGCTATGATCCTGGGGCTTTTTTTGCTTGTACAGTTGTTCAGATCGTTCACCAAAATAATCAGGCCTGGAGCAATTTGCAAAGTGAATAGGAGAGGGCATAGCGAACAGGTATAGTGGTTTCCGAAAAAGACGAAAAGCCGAAGACTCCGGAATGAGGAGATTCGCCTTTATGGCATTATGACCCATGCTATTCACAATCTTATCAAACTGCTATAATACAAGAAAAGGGAGCTGGTCCGATGGATGAAACCAAAGAAATCCTGTTAGCAATCAAACATGTTGTTGAAGTTATGGATGCTAAGATCACCGCACTGACAGACCAGCATAACCACCTACATAAGGACGTCAACGAAATCAAAAGAGATGTGGCCGTGCTGAAAGAAGATGTAGCCGTCCTGAAAGAGGATGTATCCGGGTTGAAAGTAGGACAACAAAGACAAGACCGCATTCTTGAATCATTGGCCCTTCATTCTCTGGAGCAGGAAACGATTATCCGAGAGTTAAAGCGTATCAAGTAATGTTTTCTATATAAGCTTCAGCCGACATATTGCCGCACTTAGGATTGCCTGCATCCTAATCGTGGGCAGTTTTTTGTTGTGGGCAACACTCCTCCAGAGTTTTTCCAGACGCCCTTCCTTGCCCCATTTTCGCCAAACTGATAAAATGAGAAGATGTTGTTAGACCCGCCAGAGAGAGGGGTATTATTTATATGCTCGGACTTGTCAAAAAAATATTCGGAGATGCCAACGAACGAGAAGTGAAGCGTCTTATGAAGACCGTGGATCAGATCAATGCGCTGGAGTCCTCCATAGCACCATTAAGCGACGAACAGCTTCGCGCCAAGACGGATGAATTCCGCGGCCGCATCGCCAAGGGCGAGGACTTGGATGACATTCTGCCAGAGGCTTTCGCTGTCGTAAGAGAGGCGGCCAGACGAACGCTGAAGAAGCGTCATTATGACGTGCAGCTCGTTGGCGGTATGGTTCTTCATAACGGAAAAATTGCCGAGATGAAGACCGGTGAAGGAAAAACCCTCGTAGGTACGCTTTCCGTTTACTTGAATGCCTTACAAGGCGAAGGCGTACATGTTGTTACCGTTAATGATTACTTGGCTATGCGCGACAGCGCGGAGATGGGCCAGATTTATACTTTCCTGGGCATGACCGTTGGCTGTAACTTGCATGGCCTATCCCATGAGGAGAAGCAGGAAGCCTACGCATGCGATATCACTTACGGTACGAACAATGAATTCGGGTTCGACTATTTGCGCGATAATATGGTCCTTTATAAGGAACAAATGGTTCAGCGTCCTCTTCACTATGCGATCATCGATGAAGTGGATTCCATTCTCGTCGACGAGGCGCGGACGCCGCTTATCATCTCCGGGCAAGCCCAGAAATCGACAGAGCTGTATTACGCCGCGGATCGTCTTGTCAGCAAGCTTACGGATGTAGAAGACTTTACCGTAGATGTGAAAATGCGCAGCGTTGCCTTGACCGAAGCGGGAGTTACGAAGGTAGAGCGCGCTTTTAATATCGAGAACTTGTTCGCGCACGATCACGTAACGCTGAATCACCATGTCAATCAAGCACTCCGCGCACGCTATATTATGAAACGCGATGTCGACTATGTCGTTCAGGAAGACGAAGTCGTTATCGTCGACGAATTCACCGGCCGTCTGATGGCGGGCCGCCGTTACAGCGAGGGCCTTCACCAAGCGATTGAGGCGAAAGAGCAACTAACGGTTCAGAATGAGAGCATGACTCTCGCTACGATTACTTTCCAGAACTACTTCCGGATGTACCGCAAGCTGGCCGGCATGACCGGTACGGCGAAGACGGAGGAAGAGGAGTTCAAACGGATCTATGGCCTGGACGTCGTTCAAGTGCCAACGAACCGTCAAATGATTCGTACCGATATTCCCGATGTCGTCTATAAATCCGAAAACGGCAAGTACCGTGCCGTTGTCGAAGAGATCGTCCGCCGTCATGCTACGGGACAACCTGTGCTCGTCGGTACGGTTTCTATCGAGAACTCCGAGCGTATTTCAGAGATGCTTAAGAAGAAGGGTATCAAACACCAAGTGTTGAATGCCAAATACCATGCAGAAGAAGCGGAGATTATCTCGAGCGCCGGTCAGCATGGTACCGTTACGATCGCAACGAACATGGCAGGCCGCGGAACGGACATTCTGTTGGGCTCAGGCGTGGTAGAGATCGGCGGACTTCACATCATGGGTACGGAACGTCATGAGTCCCGCCGGATCGACAATCAGTTGCGAGGGCGTTCGGGTCGCCAAGGGGATCCGGGTTCATCGCAATTTTATCTGTCCATGCAAGATGAGTTGATGCGCCGTTTCGGCGCCGATAACATTATGGGCATGATGGAGCGCCTTGGCTTCGACGAGGATTCTCCGATCGAGAGCCGCCTGATCTCGCGTGCGATCGAGTCCGCTCAGAAACGCGTCGAGGGCAGCAACTTCGATACTCGCCGCATCGTTCTCCAATATGATGATGTTATCAACCTGCAACGGGAAAAAATATACGGAGACCGCCGAGCGATCCTGAACTCCGACAATATCCGTGAGATCATCATGGGAATGGTCAGTTCCGTCATAACGCGCGCGGTAGACAGTCATTGCTCGGATAACGACGTTCCGGAAGATTGGGATTTGGACAGCCTCGTAACCTATGCCCATGCCCACTTCCTGCCGGAAGACAGACTGTCGAAAGACGATCTATGGGGCAAGGAAAAAGAAGAAATGGGCGAGATGCTCTTGGAGCGTGTCGAGAAACTATACGATGAGCGCGAAGAGACGATCGGTGTCGAGACGATGCGCGAATTCGAGAAGGTTGTCGTTCTTCGCGCAGTAGATAGCAAGTGGATGGACCATATCGACTCTATGGATCATTTGCGCCAAGGTATCCACTTGCGCGCTTATGGCGGTAACGATCCGCTTCGTGAATATCAATTCGAAGGCCATAATATGTTCCTCGCCATGATCGAACGGATCGAAGAAGAGATCACGATGTATATCATGAGAGCGCAAGTGCAAAGCCCTCCTAAGCGTGAAGCGGTAGCCGAAGGGCAAGCCGTCGACACGAAGGCGGAGCCGGGTCCGAAGAAACCGGTCACCCGCAGCAGCAACAGCGTCGGACGCAATGACCCTTGCCCATGCGGAAGCGGGAAGAAATACAAAATGTGCCATGGCCGCATAGAATAAACGTGAACATAAGCATGCCGTCGTGTCTCACGCACAAGATTTGATGAGGTGATTTCAACATGTTCGAGCTAGACGTATCCGTTAAGCAAGACCTTCGTGGAAACGCGAAGCGACTCCAGCAACTCAGGGGGTCCCTTTGACTTAGATCTGAAGAAGGAACAAATCGAGAACTACGAAGTGAAGATGAGCGACCCGAACTTCTGGGACGATAACGAGAAGGCGCAAGCCGTTATTGGCGAGATGAATGCGATCAAGACGGTCGTGGAGCATTTCGAGGGATTGGAGAACGAGTGTCAGGATTTAGTGGATATGCTCGAAATTCTTGAAGAAGAATTAGATGAATCCATGGCTGGCGAATGGACGGAGAGCGTTCACGCCCTAACCGGTAAAGTCGACGCCTTCGAGCTTCAATTGCTGCTCAACCAGCCCTACGACAAACTCGACGCCATTCTGGAGCTCCATCCCGGAGCCGGCGGCACCGAATCGCAGGATTGGGCTCAAATGCTATATCGGATGTACACAAGGTGGGCGGAGAAGCGCGGCTTCAAAGTCGAATTGCTGGACTATCTTCCGGGAGACGAAGCGGGGATCAAGAGCGTTACGATTCTCGTCAAGGGACACAATGCATACGGCTACCTGAAAGCGGAGAAAGGCGTTCACAGGCTCGTGCGGATTTCGCCGTTCGATGCCTCCGGACGACGCCATACTTCTTTCGTTTCCTGCGATGTTGTTCCGGAAATCAACGATGAGATCCATATCGAAATCCGTCCTGAGGATTTGCGAGTTGACACGTACCGCGCCAGTGGAGCCGGAGGCCAGCACATCAACAAGACGGATTCGGCTATTCGCCTGACCCATATACCAACGGGTGTAGTCGTGGCTTGCCAAACTCAGCGTTCCCAGATTCAGAACCGCGATAAAGCGATGAAGATGCTTCAGTCCAAGCTCTATGAGCTAAAGATCCAGGAGCAGCAGAAGGAATTGGCGGAGGTGCGCGGAGAGCATATGGACATCGCTTGGGGCAGCCAAATCCGCTCTTACGTTTTCCACCCGTACAGCATGGTGAAGGATCACCGGACATCCGTAGAAACCGGCAACACCGGCGCGGTCATGGACGGCGATCTCGACCCATTTATCGACGGATACTTGCGCAGCCAGATCAAGCAGCCGGAAGCTCAATAAATAAAATATAAGCCACAGGGCGACTTTCCGCCCGTGGCTTATATTTTTGAATTAAACTCTTCTTTTGCATAACGATGTCGACAACATCCAACACTTATCGAATGCAGGAAGTTTCTTCATTCTAGAAAGAGGAACTTTTATGGCCAACATGAATTCCAAAATTCCGCCCGTAACCACCCCAATAAACAAACGCGCAACACCTCGATTTTCTCCGGGCACCCGAAGCTTGTTCAGCTATCTGGCCATGTTGATCGGGGCATTCCTCATAGCGGCGAGCTTTAACCTGTTTCTGCTGCCCAACCGTATCGCTTCGGGCGGTGTGTCGGGTATTTCCGTCATTCTGAATACGCTGACTCACATCCCTCCTGCATACACGCAATGGGCTCTGAATATTCCCCTGTTCATAGCCGGCATTCTAGTTCTCGGCAAGCAGTTCGGCGTAAAGACCGCGATAGGCTCCATCGTATTGCCCTTATTCGTTCTCCTGACCGCCCACTGGACGCCTCCGACCCACGATCCGCTGCTCGCTTCTCTATATGGCGGCCTCGGAGTCGGCCTCGGTCTCGGACTCGTGTTCCGCGGAAGAGGCTCGACTGGCGGTCTGGATGTCGCCGCGCAAATCATTCATCGCCTCCTAGGCATAAAGCTCGGGCTCGCGGTTGCAGCGCTCGACGGGCTCGTGATCCTCTCGGCCGGATTGTTCATCTCGCCAGAGAATGCGTTATACGCCTTGATCGGGCTATTCGCCACTAGCAAAACGATCGATATCATTCAGACGGGCTTTCAAACCTCCAAAGCCGCTTTCATTATTTCCAAGCGCCCGGAGCGAGTTTCGGAGGCTATTCTGCATGAATTGGATCGGGGGCTGACGAAGCTGCAGGGCGTCGGGGGTTACACCGGTGATGATCGGCCCGTGTTGCTTGCAGTCGTGGGCCAGAACGAAGTGCTGAGGCTGAAGCTGCTCGTTCGCGATGCGGATCCGGATGCCTTCGTCATCATAACCAATGCCGCCGAAGTGCTGGGAGAAGGGTTTCATGATGAGAGGCACTTGTAGGAAGGATTAAATCCCGATAACAGAACCATTGAATAAATAATACTTTCGATGTATAATAATACACAATCATAAAACGAGCGAAGCATTCTAATATAGCTGAATCCGATCGCGTCCCGCCCTTAATCCTTGCTTTCAATCGGACACGTAATTCGGTACAATGAGGATGGTTTTGCCAAAAGAACGACTGAAGCCTTTGGAAAGCCAACTTGAAGATTCGTACTTCTTTTATACGCATGGGGGAGTCACTATGAATTCAACTCAAATCCGCGCGGCTATCGTCGGTTCTACCGGTTATGGCGGCGTCGAACTCATTCGATTGCTTCAATCTCATCCTAACGTTACGGTTACGTCGGTCATTTCCTCCTCGAACGCGGGAACTCCGATTGCCGAAGGTTTCCCTCATCTAACGGAAATCCGCACGGACCTGCTGGAGGGGATCGACGTCGAACACATTCGCTCTAAAGCGGATGTCGTTTTCCTGGCAACGCCCCATGGGATCAGCATGAAGCTAGCCCCGCAGTTCCTGGAGGCAGGCTTCAAGGTGATCGACCTTTCCGGAGACTTCCGATTGAAATCCGGCGACGTCTATCGGGAATGGTACAAACACGAACCTGCACAGCAGGCGCTGGTAGACCGCGCAATTTACGGCCTCGCCGAAGTGTACGGCAAAGACGTGGCGGGTGCTGACTTTATCTCCAATCCGGGATGTTTCACAACGACCACGTTGCTCGGATTATATCCGGCGGTGAAAGCGGGTTGGATCAACCCCGACAGCATCATCATCGATGCAAAGTCGGGTGTGTCAGGAGCGGGACGGGGATTAAACCTTAGCTCTCATTACTCCGAAATCAATGAAAATTTCAAAGCTTACAAAATAAATAAACACCAGCATACCCCCGAAATCGAGCAGGTGCTTTCCGAGGCGGCGGGGCGTCCGGTCATTACGACCTTCACGACGCATCTCGTGCCGATGACAAGAGGAATTATGTGCACGATGTACGCCGCTATGACCGAGAAACGCACGAGTGCCGATTTCGTGGAGCTGTACCGGCAATTCTATGAAGGACGACGATTCGTTCGGGTGCGTCAGGATGGCCGTTGGCCGGCGACGAAAGAAGTATGGGGAACGAACTATTGCGACATCGGCTTCGCCGTCGACGAGAGAACAGGAAGGATTACTTTCATATCGGTCACCGACAACTTGGTTAAAGGCGCGGCGGGTCAAGCGATTCAGAATTTGAACCTGATGATGAACTGGGACGAGACGCTCGGACTTCAGTTTACGCCGGTTTACCCCTAATATACATGGACGAGAGGAACGGACCGACTATCATGGGAGAGAAGCTTTATACGATCGTGCAAGGCGGAGGCGTTACGGCGCCCAAAGGCTTTAGAGCCGGGGGCCTTCATTGCGGTTTGAAAAAAACGGATCGCCACGATCTCGGAGTTATCGTATGCGATGTTCCCGCGGCTGCGGCTGCGGTATATACGACGAATTTGTTTCAAGCGGCACCGCTTCTGGTGACTCGTGAATCTTTAAACGATGGCGGCATCCTTCGAGCCGTGGTCGTCAACAGCGGCAACGCCAATGCATGCACGGGAGTCCAAGGCGAAGCCGATGCGCGCACGATGCGGGCGAATACAGCCGAAGCGCTTGGCGTGAGCAAAGATCAGGTGGCGGTGGCTTCTACCGGCGTCATTGGCGAGTTGCTTAAAATGGATCGCGTAACTTCCGGCATCGAGAAGCTTCCCGCGAGACTGCGAGACGACGTTCAAGGCTCCGACGACTTCTGCCAAGCGATTCTGACGACCGACCTCGTTAAGAAAGTAAGCTGTGTGACCCTGACTGCGGATGGACGGCAAATTACGATAGCGGGAGCGGCTAAAGGATCGGGGATGATCCATCCGAACATGGCGACGATGTTAGGGTTCGTAACTACGGATGCCCGCATTGGGGCTCCGCTTCTGCAAGAGGTTCTTCGCGAAGTGACGAACGTCAGCTTTAACATGATTACCGTTGACGGCGACACGAGCACGAACGATATGCTGGTGGCGATGGCTAGCGGATTGGCGGAAAATAAGGAATTGACCCGCGAGCACCCGGATTTCGATGCATTCGCGTCCGGCTTGCGGCATGTGTGCACGGAGCTGGCTAAAGCGATTGCCCGCGATGGCGAAGGCGCAACGAAGCTGATCGAGACGACGGTTATCGGCGCTGCGAGCGATGAAGCGGCACAAGCGATCGCGAAGACGATTATCGGCTCAAGCTTGGTAAAGTCGGCCGTATTCGGCGCGGATGCCAACTGGGGACGAATCATCGCCGCGGTAGGCCGGGCAGGGCAGCCGGTTAACGTAGGCACGGTAGACATCCGTCTTGGAGATATTCTCGTTCTGGAGCAATCGCGGCCGATTCCTTTTGACGAAGAAATAGCATTGGAATACTTAAAAGGCGATACCGTCGGCATTAACGTCAACCTGAACATGGGAAGCGGGCAAGCGACGGCGTGGGGCTGCGATCTGACGTACGATTACGTGCGAATCAACGCCGCTTATCGGACTTAAGGAGATCGGACGCATGAGTAACCAAAGATTCGTCATGAAATGCGGCGGCAGCACGTTAGCGGCGCTTCCGGATGCATTCTTCCAGGATATACGCCGATTGCAGGAGCAAGGTACCCAGCCGGTCATCGTGCACGGCGGAGGCCCTGCTATTAACGAAACGTTAGGCAAGCTCGGCATCGAGAGCCGGTTCGCAGGCGGGTTGCGCGTTACCGATGAAGCGACGCTCGACGTCGTCGAGATGGTATTGGCGGGACGTATCAACAAAGAGATCGTGCGCAAGCTGCAGAAGAACCACGCGAAATCCATCGGGCTTTCCGGTACCGACGGCAATCTCATTCAAGCCCGTCCGGTTGCCAACGCTAGCGAAGTCGGGCTAGTCGGCGACGTCACCGCAGTTAATGCCTCCTTGATCGAAGGGATTATCAAGCTAGGCTACCTTCCAGTCATCGCGCCAATCGGCATTGACGAAGAGGGGCAGCGATATAACATTAACGCGGATACCGCCGCGGGAGCGGTCGCCTCTCATCTAGGCGTGAATACGATGATCGTCGTTACGGACGTGCCCGGCATTATGCGCACGGTGAACGGTGAGAAGATCGTGCTGAAGCAGGTTACTTTTGCCGACATAGAAGAGATGATTCAGAGCGAAGAAATATACGGCGGCATGATTCCGAAAGTACGCGCAGCCATGAACTGTTTGCACGGCAACGTCAAAGAAGTGCTTATCGTCAACGGAGCAACGCCAAGCGTGCTAAGCCGCGCGGTAACGGAGAGCAATATCGGAACCCGGATCGTTCGGGAGTAAGAGAATCGGTTGAAAAAGGAGAGATCGGAATGAGCGACAGCGCGTTGTTCTCGACGTACGCCAGGTTTCCAATTACTTTGGTGAAGGGCAAAGGCAGCCGGCTTTGGGATGATCAAGGGAAAGAGTACCTTGATTTTATGAGCGGCTTGGCCGTAACCAACCTCGGACACGTACCGGATGAAGTTAAGAACGCCCTTGTGCGGCAGCTTGACGAGTTATGGCACGTATCCAACCTGTTCAGCAATCCGAATCAGGAGAAGGCTGCCCGGCTGCTCGTCGATAACAGCTGCGCCGACGCCGTGTTCTTCTGCAACAGCGGCGCGGAAGCCAACGAAGCGGCGATCAAGATCGCGCGCCGTTATTTCCAGAAGATAAAGGGCGAGAACCGCTACGAGATTATCACCTTTAACCAATCGTTCCACGGACGGACGCTGGCGACGTTGACCGCGACCGGTCAAGACAAAGTGAAGGAAGGCTTCCTGCCGTTGCCTGAAGGCTTCCGCCATGTGCCGCTGCATGACATTGCCGCCCTGGAAGCCGCGGTTAACGAGAATACGGCAGCCGTCATGCTGGAGCTCGTTCAAGCCGAAGGCGGAGTTATCCCCGTCGATCAGGACTTCTTAAGGGAAGTACGCGCCCTGTGCGATCGTCACGGAATTCTGCTCATCTTGGATGAGATTCAAACAGGCATGGGACGCACGGGCAAGCTTTTCGCCTACGAGCATTATGGCGTCGAACCGGATGTATTCACCTTGGCCAAAGGAATCGGAAGCGGGTTCCCCGTCGGCGCAATGCTGGCCAAAGCGCACGTTAAACCGGCCTTCGCACCCGGCGCGCATGCGACGACGTTCGGTGGCACTCCGATCGCGATGGCTGCAGTTGCGGCTACGATCGAGACGATGCTCAAGGAGAAAGCGGTCGAACGCGCGGCTGAAGCTTCGGCTTATCTAATGGGACAGCTGCAAGAGAAGCTGAACGGTCTCCCCAACGTCGTCCAAGTCAGGGGCAAAGGGCTCTTGATCGGTATTCTGTGTACCGGTCCGGTTGCCGAGCTTATCTCGGAGCTGCATAGCCGGGGATTGCTGGTCGTTCCGGCTGGTCCTAACGTCATTCGCTTGCTCCCGAATTTGCTTGTCACCCATGACGAGATCAACGAGGCAGTGAAACTGATCGCTGCCGTACTTACGGAACAGGCGGCGGCGAAGTCCGTTAGCTCTTAAGGAAAGAGGAGGGGTTGCTATGCCAACCGCAGCAAACCTGGAAGAGATTGCTGTGCAACTGAAAGGCCGGGATTTTCTAGGACTTGTCGATTATTCGCCGGAAGAAATCCGATATCTGTTGGATTTAGCCATAGAGCTCAAACGCAAGCAGAAATCCGGAGTCGTGCACCAGCCGCTTAAAGGGAAGTCACTGGGCATGATTTTCGAGAAATCCTCTACCCGCACGCGCGTTTCCTTTGAAGTGGGCATGTATCAGCTGGGCGGCCAAGCGCTGTTCCTGAGCCGCAATGACATCCAGATGGGCCGCGGGGAAACGATCCGCGATACGGCGCAGACGATGTCCCGGTATTTGGACGGAATCATTCTTCGTACATTCGGTCACCGCAATGTCGTGGAATTGGCCCGCGGGGCGACCATTCCCGTCATTAACGCTTTGTCCGACCAATCGCATCCGTGCCAAGCGCTCGCCGATTATCAGACGGTGCTTGAACATAAAGGCAAGCTGGAAGGCCTCAAAGTCGCCTACATCGGTGACGGCAACAACGTGCTTCATTCGCTTATGATGGGCGCGGCAAAGCTGGGAATGCATTTCGCCAGCGCTTCGCCGGAAGGTTATGACCCGAGCGAGAGCTCCGTTAAATCCTCCAAGGAAGCGGCTGCCGAGACCGGCGCGCGCATCGATATTCTAAGAGACGCCAGGGAAGCCGTTGAAGGCGCCGATATCATCTATACCGACGTATGGGCGAGCATGGGCTTCGAGGAAGAGCAGAAGATACGCGAGAAAGCGTTCAAGAACTATCAAGTCAACGAGCAGCTCGTGAAGCATGCCAAAGCCGACTATCTGTTCATGCATTGCCTGCCTGCGCACCGCGGCGAAGAAGTGACCGAAGGCGTGATCGACGGCAAACACTCCGTTATTTTCGATGAAGCCGAGAATCGCCTGCACGCGCAGAAAGCGATCATGGCCGCGATTATGTAGGAGCAGGCTGTGGGAACCTGCGGCTTAAACGGACCCAAACCGTACGATTCAGCGCGTTCAACCGCTCGTAGCGGCTTAAACTCGACACTATCCGGAATGACATTTTATTATTTAAAGGAGCTCCAATCCCCATGGCAAAAAATAAAATCGTGCTCGCCTACTCGGGAGGCCTCGACACCTCCGTTATCCTGACGTGGCTCAAAGAAACGTACGACGCCGAGATCATCACCTTCACCGCTGACATCGGCCAGAAGGACGAACTGGACGGCCTGGAAGAAAAAGCGCTCAAAACGGGCGCCTCCAAAGTGTACATCGACGACCTTCGCGCCGAGTTCGCCAAAGACTTCATCTATCCGATGTTTCAAGCGGGGGCGCTTTACGAAGGACAGTACCTGCTCGGAACCAGTATTGCTCGTCCTCTGATCGCGAAGCGAATGGTGGAAATCGCTGTTGCCGAAGGCGCAACGGCTATCGCTCATGGAGCAACCGGCAAAGGAAACGACCAAGTCCGCTTCGAGCTGACGGCTGCCGCGCTGACTCCGAACATCGAAGTCATCGCGCCATGGCGCGACGAAGCGTTCCGCGAAGCTTTCCCGGGTCGCGCGGAGATGATCGCCTACGCCGAGAAACACGGCATTCCGGTTCAAGCTTCGGCTTCCAAGCCTTACTCCACGGACCGCAACTTGCTGCACATCAGCTTCGAGAGCGGCATGCTTGAGGATCCTTGGTTCGATTCCAGCGCCGCCGACGTTGAAGACATGTACGTACTCAGCGTTTCTCCCGAGAAAGCGCCGGATCAAGCCGAGTATATCGAACTGGATTTCGCAGGCGGCAACTGCGTTGCGGTTAATGGCGAAAGCTTGAGCCCGCTGGCGGTAATGGAAAAACTGAACGAAATCGGCGGCAAACACGGCGTCGGCCGCGTCGACATGGTGGAGAACCGTTTCGTCGGCATGAAGAGCCGCGGCGTGTACGAAACCCCGGGCGGCAGCATCCTGTTCACCGCTCACCGCAAGATGGAATCGTTGACCATGGACCGCGATGTCATGCATCTCCGCGACTCCTTGATCTCCAAATATAGCACTCTGGTCTACAACGGCTTCTGGTTCGCTCCAGAGCGTATCGCCATTCAAGCTCTCGTTGACGAAAGCCAGAAGAACGTGACGGGTACCGTCCGTCTGAAGCTGTACAAAGGCAACATCATGGCAGCGGGACTTAAGAGTCCGGTCAGCCTCTACAACCCGCACATCGCGACGATGGAAGCGGATCCTACGAAAGCGTACGATCAAGGCGACGCTACCGGTTTTATCCGCCTGAACGCGCTGCGCCTGAAGGTTTCTTCGGGTGTCACCGGCGCCTCCGGCATTAATTGATAAAGACAAAAGGGAGAACCGGGCGCGAAGCCTGCCGAACCATCCCCCGCCAGGCGGGGCTATGCGGGAGGCACCATCGCCAGCCGGCGCTCCCCTTTTGCCGTTTAATGAACAGAGAGGGGTAGACCTGCGATGAGCAAGCTATGGGGCGGCCGGTTTACGAAGAAGACCGACCAGCTGGTTGAAGAATATACGGCATCGATTACGTTCGACAAAGAGTTAGCCGAGGAAGACATCCAAGGAAGCCTGGCGCATGTAACGATGCTAGGGCAATGCGGCATTCTCCCTGCCGAGGATGTCGAGAAGATCAAGGATGGGTTGTTGAAAGTCCGCCAGCGGATCCTCCGCAGCGAGCAGGAGTTCCTGATCGCCGACGAAGATATTCATATGAACATCGAGAAGGCGTTGATCGACGAGATCGGTCCGGTCGGGGGCAAGCTTCACACGGGCCGCAGCCGCAACGACCAAGTGGCGACGGATATGCATTTGTACTTACGCAAGCGGGTCGTTGAGTTCGTGGATCAACTGCACAAGCTGCAAGCTGCGCTGATCGGACAAGCCAAGCGGAACCTTGACACTATCGTTCCGGGCTACACGCATCTTCAACGGGCGCAGCCGATTCTGTTCGCCCACCATTTGATGGCCTATGTGTCCATGTTCGGTCGCGACATCGAGCGGCTGCAGGACAGCTACAAGCGTATCGACACGCTGCCATTGGGAGCGGGCGCCCTTGCGGGAACGACCTTCGCGATCGACCGCCAATTCACGGCTCAGCAGCTCAACTTCGGACGCGTCTACGAGAACAGCCTGGATGCAGTGAGCGACCGCGATTTTATCGTGGAGTTCCTGAGCGGAGCTTCGCTTATCATGATGCACTTGTCGCGTCTGAGCGAGGAGCTTATCCTGTGGTCCAGCACCGAGTTCCAGTTCGTGGAACTGGATGATGCCTTCTGCACCGGCTCCAGCATCATGCCGCAGAAGAAGAACCCGGACGTACCCGAGCTCGTTCGCGGGAAGACAGGACGCGTATACGGCAACCTGGTCGGCCTTCTGACCGTCCTCAAGTCGCTTCCGCTTGCCTACAACAAGGATATGCAGGAAGACAAGGAAGGCATGTTCGACACGGTGAAGACGATGCAAGGCGCGCTTCAGCTGTTCGCCTCGATGATCGAGACGATGAAAGTCCGCAAGGAGAAGATGCGCCGCGCGGTTGACCAAGACTTCTCCAACGCGACGGACATTGCCGATTTCCTTGTTGGGAAGGGCTTGCCTTTCCGCCAAGCGCACGAAGTCATCGGCAAGACTGTACTGTATTGCATCCAGCAGAACAAATTCCTGCTTGACCTGACCTTGGACGAGTTCAAGCAGTTCTCCGAGCTGTTCGACGATCGCATCTACGCCGTCTTGCAACCGGAAGCGGTCGTTAACGCACGCAACGTATACGGTGGCACGGCAACCCCGCAGGTAGAGGCAGCGATCTCGCGCGCCGAAGCCGAGCTCTCGCACACCTCGGAGTGGATCTCGGAGTACGAGGCGAAAGCCCGTTAACCCCATGTAAATAAAGCAAAATGGTACAGCCCTTCGGCGCTGTACCATTTTGCTTTAAATGCACGATAAGCAGCGGCAAGAGGCATTCTGCTGGGAACCACCGATTCTAGCCCTGCATCAAACCTCAAAACCCCCTCACTATCCGAAGGGGGGCTTTGAGGTTTTCGAGTCTACGTCTTTTCCATATGAGCTATGCAGGAGATTGAAGTAACTTAACGAATTATGTCCAATACATCATCCGAAATTGTATAAAAACATGGAGGCCGCATTAATGAAAAAAGCACTTCTTTTATTCCTTCTACTATCGATCCTAAACTTCATGTTCGTTACTGCATTGGCAACGGCTCAAAACGGGGGAACACCTTCTGTCATGGAATCGGAGCCTGTCGCAAATTCAGGAGATGGAACGTCGGCAGACAGTCAAACCATTCCAGGCAAAGTAATGGTATTGTACAAAGACGGCAAGCAATCGTTATCTACGGACAGCACGTCCCAGGCACGCGCCTCCGGGTGGGGAAGCATCCGGGCAACGCGTCCGAACTCGATCGGCGTTGGTACCGTTCAATTTTCAACCGGAAGCCCGGTCGATGAGATGGTCCAATTGCTGGAGCAGGACCCGAATGTAGAATATGTTGAACCGGTATATCCGGTAAAAATGGCGGAAGCGAGCGGGTTGACCAAGTCGTTCTCGGGGCCCGCAGCTTCTTCGGTTGCATCGTCCGTTTATACGCCTAACGATCCCAAGTACACTGACCAATGGGGTCTGGCAGCCATTAACTTTGAAGAGTCAAGACAATATGTGTCAGCCGATGACTTGGACGATGTCGTCATCGCGGTGCTGGATACCGGAGTGGACCTAGGGCACGCTGATTTTGCACCTAGTTTATTATTACCGGGGTACGATTTTGTTAATAGCGATAACAATCCTCAGGACGACCACGGCCATGGTACCCATGTTGCAGGGCTGGCCGCGGCAGTCGCGAACAATGGGATTGGAATAGCGGGGGTCGCGGGAGGTGCCAAAATTCTGCCGGTCAAGGTTTTGAATGCGGCGGGCGAAGGCACCAGCGATGATATTGTTGACGGGATCGACTGGGCTGTCGGTCACGGAGCGGACGTTATCAATCTCAGTTTGGGAATGGGAGTTCCAAGCGTAATTGTAGAGTTGGCGGTCGATAACGCGGTTAGAAATGGCGTGATTGTTATCGCAGCCAGTGGCAACGAAAGTAACCACTGGGTAACTGGGGAAAATGGAGATTTGGATATTACGGCCAATCCAGTTCGTTACGCTAATCCGGTTGCATACCCTGCGGCTTACGCGAATGCGGTTGCCGTGGGAGCGGCTGATTGGTATTCGGCACTTTCAACTAACGGGGACGAAGGCTTCATCGTGGCCGACTTCTCGAACACAGGCCCCGAGCTCGATGTTGTAGCCCCGGGTGTGGCAATACTCAGTACGATGTTGCCCAATACATACGAATCTCTCTCCGGAACCTCAATGGCTACTCCTCTTGTATCGGGTTTAGCTGCGCTTGTATTAGCCGGAGATTCGAGCTTGCGGGCGGATGCTACTGAAGAGCGTGTAAATCGTGTCCGGTCAGTCATCCAGGAGACGCCATTAGATTTGGGAACAGCTGGTCTCGATTCGACGTTCGGTTATGGTCTGATTGACTTGCAAGAGGCATTTGAGAAGCCTCGGATCGTTTTTCAGGATGAATGGGTAGATAATCAGGAGGCGGAAACGCTAAGTATGTCTGTAACTGTAGCGACATACAGCGGATCTCTAATGGATATCAATGGGGACGCGATCTTCCAGAAATCGCTTTGGAATTCAGAAAATGAGACTTGGATAGAGAATACATCGGTTACTTTTGCCGTCTATTCGGGGCAGGGCACATTTGAATATAATTATTCGTCGGCTGAACCTGGCGTCTACAGGATGAAAGCGGTCGAGTCGGTCGGAGCTTGGGTCAGCGATACCCTGTTCTTGTTGAATCCCCCCGGGTCTCCAACGGCAAATCTGCAGTCTGGAACGTATACGGGAACACAGTCGGTAACGCTATCATCGGCAAATCCCGGTGCAGTCATTTATTATACGATGAACGGGACCGTACCCAGTCCGGCATCGTCAGTCTACAGCGGTTCGATTCCGATTGCCAGCAGTCTGACTCTTAAGGCGGTTGCGGTGAAGAACGGGGTGTCCAGCGAAGTGACGACGTTTAATTATGTCATCAATCCCGTAGTGTCTCCACCTCCTGTGGTATCTCAACCGCCAGTGATATCCCCACCGCCAGTGTTACTTCCATCGCCGGTGACGGGACTTCCGCCTACGGCCGATGACGATGGGCCGAAACCGGAAGTAAAAGAGGAAGACGGATTGCAGACGCTAAACATTCAATATACGTTGGAAAATCTGAAAACACAGCTTGAAGACGCTAAGGTGGACACGGTGACGCTTGATGCGCGTCAAGAGAATGGGGAGGGTCAGCTTGACCGGTTCGTTCTCGATTTCCCGGCCGAATTGACGGGTGAAGAAAGCAGAAAACCGCTGCTTATTCGTACGAACGACGCAGACTTTCAGTTTAAGCCCGGTTCCGTACAAGCGGCAGATGGAGCTAAGGAGTTTAAGCTGACTGTAACTCGTTCTGGAACGAGTGATCAGGGATTGAGTCAGACAGCATCAGGAGCGCGGTTCGTGTCGCAAGTACTGGACTTCGAACTGACGGCCGACGGCAAGAAGGTAAATGAATTTGCTAACTTGGTAACGGTAACGGTGTCATTCGATTCCGCCCTAGTTGGTCAATCGTCAAAGCTTGGGGCATATCGCGAAGACCCGGTGTCCGGGCAGTGGGTATATCTTGGCGGAAAACCGGCAGGCGACGGAAAGTGGTCGTTTGAAACACCGCACTTCTCCAGGTATGCGGTAATGGAATACGACAAGACGTTTGCCGATATAACCGGACATTGGGCGCAGGGCGATGTGGAGCTGCTCGCTTCAAAGTACATCGTGAACGGCATTGATGATACGCGTTTTGCGCCGGATGCGGGTGTAACACGCGCAGAATTTGCTGCCCTGCTGGTACGTGCTCTCGCCCTGCCGGCTTCAGAGTCGGCACCGCTTCAATTCGATGATTTGTCCGAAAAGGCTTGGTATTACGATGCCGTATCCCGAGCTTATGGCGCAGGGCTAATCGACGGATATACGGAAAGCCGTTTCGGACCGAACGACCCGGTCAACCGCGAGCAAATGGCCAGCATGCTAGTCCGAGCCTATGCCCTGTCGATAGGGAAATCAGGAGGCGATTTCGCGGTGACGCAGGACGTGAAATTTACGGATGAAGGTCACGTGTCCCAATGGGCGCGCAGCGACGTTCGCGCGGCTTATGCGCTTCAACTTATGTTAGGATTGCCGGACGGCCGTTTCGTTCCCGACAAGGGAGCGACCCGGGCGGAATCGGCGGTCGCCGTAAAGCGGATGATCGATAAGATCGGTCAGAACTAATCACCGATACGTGAACAGACGGTGAAAACCATCCTTGACGTTTAACACGGCGTCATAGAAACTTGTTGCTTTGACCGCATATCCGGACTTCTGGGTATACGGTCATTTTTTTATCCTTGGGTGATCCTGAATAAACCTGCTCACCCACCATCAGATGGGCTCCACCGGACCAACGTCCCCGTCTGGCACAGGAGTCTCTTCCGGTGCGGGCGTGGTGCCATCCGCCTCTGGATTCAGCCGCGGATCGTTCGGATTTACCGCGATTAGGGAATCCTGCGTGCGGTAAGTGTCTTTGGACAGCTTCTTGCGCTCTACTAATTCTCCGTCGATCGTCTTCACCAAGTAGGACTCAATGACATAGCCGGCTTCTCCCTTCTGAAGCGTCTCTTGCTTGCCTAACGCAAGCTTGCCGTTGGCTACGTAGACGGTTTTAGGCGGAATGACCTTCACTTGCGCGGTTTCCGTGCGATAGGAGATATCCTCAGGCATCGTTCCGAAAAATTTAACCGTAACCGTCTTATACTTCACGACGGTACGTATCAACAATTGCTTGCCTGTAGAGTTGCGGAATTTGAAGTTGACGTACCCTTCGGCGAACGTCGCATCGAGTCCCTTCGGTAAATAGTGAACGACAAGCGAATGGTTGCGGCGTTCGACGATTTCAAGCCCCGTCAGCAACGCCGCGTTGTACAACGTGCTGGAAATCTGACAGATGCCGCCGCCGATGCCGGGTGTCAGTTTTCCTTTAAGAATAACGGGCGCTTCCTTGTAGCCGTACTCTTTTTCTGCTTTGGCAACGATTTTCCCGTATTCGAATACTTCGCCCGGCATTAACAGCGTTTCGTCCAAAGCTTTGGACGCAGCCGTTACGTTATGCGAACGGCCTTCGCCGCTCGTCGCGAAGGAAGTCGTGAACTCGACGATCTTGCGTTCGATGCCTTCTTCCTTCAACTTAGCTGCCGTCACCTTGGGCAAAGTCCGGGTGACGGGGAGCGCGATCGTGCGGGGAGTCTTGCCGCCGCCTAATATGCTCTTCGGCTCGAATGTCTTTACCGCGGCCATTAAAGCCGGAATGTCCAGCTCCGTGCCGATCACTTCCGGCGTATAGACGACTTCGTCCCGATCGTTGATCGCGCGGGTAGCCTCCTTCGGAGGAGTTCCGGCCGAGGAGCCCCAAGAGGAAGCGGCTTCCTTGCGGAACTTGTCGTCGTCCCATACGACATTTATACCGTAATCGGTTTTTATTTTATTCCCATAGCGCAGCTTCGCCCGGCCCCACCAAGATACGCCGAGAAAATCCTCCATGGCTTTCACGGCTTCCGCCGCATCTACCGTCATGCCCAGTTGCTTGAGTGTTCGCGTCGGATCCTGCAATGGAATGTCCCTTTGACCGTTAATCTCCGGAGACGTTACCGTAATCTCGGTCTTCTCCAGTTCGGCGATCTTCGTCTGTACCTCCCTTATAGCCGAGTCGGCCCTCTGCCCGCCAACAGCCAAGCCCCCCACGTTAAAACCTTCCGGAAGCTTATCGTCGCTGCCGTAACTATAAGCTCCGTATAACCCGCCCCCAACGACAACGAGCGCAATCAAACCCGTGATTAGCCATCCTTTTCTCATGACGGACTCCATCTCCAGTTCTTTATGTCTAGCTAGCTTACAAATGTTACTAATTATATATACATCAAATCGCGCAGTTCGTTTTCCCCAAAAATTAAAAAATTCTTAAAATTCATCTAAAGTCCAAGCCCATCATAGGATTGCTAGGCATATATCGACATATTTCTCCTGCGAAACATCGACAAAGAGAGGAATATCAGGCATGATGTCGAAGTAACTAAGGTCTGAATCTTAACAGGAAGTGATACCGTGATTGAATTGCAGGACATCTGGAAGACCTATGCCGACGGGACAACGGCTCTTCAGGGAGTAAACGTCGTCATAGACCGTAACGAGTTCGTGTACATAGTAGGGCCGTCCGGTGCAGGGAAGTCAACGTTCATGAAGCTGATCTACCGGGAAGAAGTGCCGAGCAAAGGGCAAATTTCCGTTAATGGTTTCAATATAGGCAAGCTGAAACATCGCAAAATTCCGTTCGTTCGCCGCAATATCGGCGTTATTTTCCAAGATTACAAACTGCTTCCCAAGCTGTCGGCTTTCGAAAATGTCGCTTTTGCGATGGAAGTCATCGAATCGCCGCGCCGAACGATTCGCCGCCGGACGATGGAAGTATTGGAGCTCGTCGGATTGAAGCACAAGGCAAACAGTCTGCCAGCCCAGCTCTCCGGGGGCGAACAGCAACGCGTCGCGATTGCCCGCGCCATCGTCAATAGCCCCGCCGTCATCGTGGCCGATGAACCGACAGGGAACTTGGATCCCGAGACTTCATGGGGAATTATGAACCTGCTTGAAGAGATTAACTTCCGAGGAACGACTATCGTCATGGCTACCCACAACAAAGAGATCGTGAATACCCTTCGCAAACGCGTCATCGCGATCGAGCGGGGCAGCATCGTTCGCGACCAGCAGAGAGGGGAATACGGTTATGAAATTTAGTACCGTTTCCCGTCATATTCGAGAAGGGGTCAAGAATGTGGGCCGCAACGGTTGGATGACATTCGCCTCCGTGAGTTCCATCGCGGTTTCCTTGTTCATCCTCGGCATATTCATGCTGCTTGCGCTCAACGTGAACAAGCTGGCGGACCAATTGGACAGCCAGGTTCAAATAAACGTCTATCTTCAAGTAGATACGGCAAAAGCGAAGAGCGACGAGATCGAACGTACGATCAAACGGATCCCCGAAGTAAAGCAGGTCACCTTCGTCTCGAAAGACGAAGGGCTGCAACGTTTTCGCGATAGTATGGGAGAAGACGGCAAGGAAGCGCTTGAAGGTTACGAGAAAGAGAATAATCCGCTGCCGGATTCCTTCGAAGTCGAAGCATTCGATCCGCAGAAAGTTTCTTACGTAGCCAAACAGATCGAAGCCATTAATTTAACCGATCCGGATAAATCCATTACGAAAGTAAAATACGGCAAAGATACGATCGAGAAGCTGTTCAGTATCACTAACGCCGTCCGCAATATCGGGTTTTTCATCGTGTTAGGCCTTGCGGTGATGGCGATGTTCCTCATATCGACGACAATCAAGATGACGATTCTAGCGCGTCGGCGCGAAATATCGATCATGAAGCTGGTCGGCGCCACCAATAGCTTCATCCGATGGCCGTTTTTCATTGAAGGCGCGATTATCGGATTTAGCGGATCATTCATAAGCGTTGCTATTCTGCTCTATGGATATTCTCAACTCGTGCAAACAACAAGCGCTGACATTGGACTATACATGATTCAATTTTCTACGGTAGACGAAGTTAGCTTTATGGTGGGCGGAACGATTATTGCCCTTGGGACGTTGCTCGGTATTTGGGGCAGTACGATCTCCGTACGCAAATATTTGAAGGTATAACATTTATTAACCGGTATTTGGATGAGGCGAACCCGTTTCTTAAGGAGGACTTGCGTGAACAGGAAATTATTGTTGGTACTGGCCATGCTTCTGATTACGGCACTAATTGCTAAGCCTTATGATGGACAAGCGCTTTCCGCAATAGAGAAAATCGACAAGGAATTGAAAGAGCTTCAGAATGAAATGGATCGGGCTGCCCACAATCAGCGATACGCGGATAAGACGGTGGAAGAGCTTACCGGCAAGAAAAAGGCCACCGAGCAAGATATAATGACGATTCTGGCTCAGATCGATGACATGCAGGCAAAGCTGGATCAGACTGAATTGGAGATCGCCACGGCGGAAAATGAACTGTTCGAGACGACCCAAGAGCTTGAGGATGCAAATAAACAATTGAATAATCGCAAAGAGCTGATGGACACCCGGGTTCGGTTAGCTTATACGACAGGAGCAGTCTCTTACCTAGACGTGCTTCTTAGTTCGACAAGCTTCACCGATTTTCTGGGTCGTTACGATGCTGTCGAGTCGATCGTAACCCAAGACCGCGACATCGCCGATCAGAAACAGAAATATTCGGACGAAGTCACCGCCAAGAAAACCCAGCAAGAGAAAGAGAAAAAAGATCTTGAATCGCTCTATGCCAAGAGGTCCAAAAAAATAGCGGACATGGTGCAAAAAGAGCGCGACAAAGAAGTGATGATGTCCAAGTTCGAAAAGCAAATCGAAGAAGCCGATGAGATTAGCGAGGAAGCGGCAAATCAATTGACGGAACTTGCAAGGAAAGCTTCTGCCCTGGAAGCGAAGAAGAACCGGATTAAGAACTACTACAAAGGCGGCAAGCTGGGCATGCCTTTGAAATCGGAATACCGGCTGTCGTCTCCGTTCGGGTATCGTATCCATCCCATTTCGGGCAAGAAGAAGCTTCATGCCGGCATGGACATGGCTGCCCCCAAAGGAACTCCCGTATATGCCGCTGAGACGGGTGTCGTCACTGTCGCCCAATCGTGGAGCGGATACGGTAATTGTATTATCATCGATCATGGCGGCGGTTTGTGGACGCTCTACGGCCATCTCATGAACGGCGGTATCCTAGTGAGCAAGGGTGAAACCGTAAAAAGGGGAGAGAAAATCGGTATGGTGGGTTCGACAGGCCAATCTACCGGCAATCATCTGCACTTTGAAGTTCGCAAAAATTCCGAACCGGTTAATCCCGCTCCTTATTTGAATTAACAGCACAAGGGACAGCCGATCCTCTGACACCGCGTCGGATGACGGCTGTTTCTTACTTGCCATGGAATTCCCTAAGGGAATCTTCCATCATTGTTTCTATTTGGTAATTAGTTTAAGCTGAATGTGCTGTCATTATCTAACAATACGCCGTAATTCGAGGAGTGGGGCTCACGTGTGGTTTCGAGGTCGCACCGTTCTGGCCATGATGGTGCTGACGGCAATGGGTGCCAGCATGGCGACTTTTGCCGTTTTTGAGCTGCCCAACTGGGGTTATGGGTCTTCCAATACGCAAGCGGGCATAGCATCCCCTAACTCTGCGGAGGGTCTGCGGCAGGATGAATTGGACAAATTGAATAAGGTTATTAATCTGATTCAGCAACGTTTCATGTTTTCGCCGGATCGCAATAAATTACTAGACGGTGCCATTCAAGGGATGGTTGAATCGTTGGAGGATCCTTATTCTGTATACAAGTCCGAGGAAGAAGCGGAGAGTTTCACCGATGCACTTCAAGGCGCCTTCACGGGAATCGGGGCAGATCTGAGGATAGATAACGGAGCGGTTGTGGTGGAGGCGCCCATTAGAGGATCCCCTGCCGAGAGAGCGGGATTGCAGCCGAGGGATATATTGATGTCCGTTAACGGGGAAAGCCTTCATGGACTCACTCTAAGCGAAGCCGTTGCCAAGATCCGGGGCCCCAAGGGGACGAAAGCCAAGCTGAAGGTTCAACGGGACGGGGCCGCAGAACCGTTGGATCTCGAGCTTGTTCGGGACCGAATCAACTTGGAGACCGTGCATGCCGAAATGGCATCCGACGGCATAGGGCATCTGCGGATTAATCAATTCAATGACGATACGGCCGCGCAAGTGGCGGATGAGCTTGAGGCCCTGGAAGGCAATGGCCTAAAGGCACTCGTGATCGATGTTCGCGACAATCCCGGAGGACTTCTTCAGTCTGTCGTCGATGTGGCCGATCAATTCATGGAGAAGGGCAAGCCGATCGTGCAGTCCGAATACAGGGACGGGGAGCGCAAAGTAGAAGTGGCGCCTCTTGGGGCTAAATCCAATAAGCTTTATCCGCTAGTCGTGCTAATGAACAAAGGAAGCGCCAGCGCTGCCGAGATTTTGGCGGGGGCGCTCAAGCAGTCGGCGAATGCGGTGCTCATCGGCGAAACCACGTACGGCAAAGGAACGGTGCAGAATCCCTTCGAAGACGAGCTCGGAGACGGAAGCATGGTTAAGTTGTCCATTTACAAATGGCTGCTGCCCGACGGGACTTGGATTCATGAAAAAGGGATCGTGCCGGACGTTGAGATTGCGCAACCGGAATATTTCCTAGCTTCGCGATTGCCGCGGGATTATGCGCTGAAGTTCGATTCCACCGGGGAAGCGGTCAAGAATCTACAGAACATTCTGGCTGGCGTCGGATTTCCCGCAGACCGCAACGATGGATATTTCAGCCAGGCAACAAAGGAGGCAATAGAGGCCTTCCAGGAGAGTGAGTTATTGACGGTTACAGGAGAAGTGGATACGGCGACGGCACAACGTCTGGAAGAGCTTCTATACGCAAATCTGCATGATAATCCAGAATACGATAAGCAGTGGCAAGCGGCGCTTTCCAAAGCGCGGGAAATGATTTCCACCGCATCTTAGCGGTCTTGGCAGGGAGGAATTTACTTGCCGCCGTCGAATACTTAGGAGGTTGACCTTAGGTCAACTTCCTTTTTTACGAAAGGGGAGGGGCAAGTGGATCCTCTGCTGAATGTATTGCGGGAAGCGGGACAAGCCATAATCGGGTTGTTCACGTTACCGTATTTCTATATCGCTGTCGCACTCGTGTGGTGGCATGCCAGTCAAGGCGTTACTCTGCAACGCAAGCTGTTTCACGTGAGGCTGTACGGTTCCTTGAATTTGACGTTAACGAGATTGGCGGCGGGAGTCGCCGTTGGCATAGTCTTATCCCTTGCCGGTTTAGGAGCTGGAGCCGGCTTCACTTCGGAAACGCTTCTTTTCCTATGGATTGCAATGGGCTTACTGGCACTATTCCGGCTGCGTTATATTTGTCTGGCCTATGCTGCGGGTGCTTTGGGTTTATTACAGACGCTGTCCCGGTGGACCGGAATCGATTCTACTCAAGGGACATACGCCGATACCGCTCAGACGTTATACGCGATTGATGTTCCCGGACTTCTGTTTCTGGCAGGCATGCTGCATATCGCGGAAGGTTTCCTTGTTCGTTTGCAAGGCTCCAAGCTGGCTATTCCATTGTTTCTGCAAGGGAAAAGAGGCAAGCCGATGGGGGCGTATACGTTATCCGGCATATGGCCGATTCCTCTGCTATGGCTAATACCGGCAGCAGGCGACGGGTTCGCTTTACCCTGGACTCCTATATTCGGAATCGGGGGCGAAACGTCTAGCTGGGGCTTGCTGGCCTTTCCCGTGATAATCGGTTTCAGCGACCGTACGATCACGCGCTGGCCGGAAGAGAAGGCTCGTGCTTCGGGTAATATGTTGATGTTATACGGGGTAGTTATTGCAGCGTTAGCGGTCGGTGCCGAATTCTGGTCTCCGCTAGCCGTTATCGCGGCAATCGCGGCGTTCGCGCTGCATGAAGGCTTGCTGATGGCGAGCCGCTGGCTTGAGAAGGGTCGAAATCCGCTCTTCTCCCAAGACGGGACGGGTGTAAAGGTGCTCGCGGTATTGCCGGATACGCCGGCGGCCGAGATGGGCTTTCAATCCGGCGAAGTGATCAAGAAGGTAAATGGGATTAACGTACGGACCAAAGAGGATCTGCACGCTGCGCTTCAACGCCAATCGGCATTTTGCAAGCTCGAAGTGGCAAATCGGGAAGGGCACATCAAGTTTCTGCAGCGGGCCCGGTATGCGGGAGAGCACTATCAGCTCGGGCTGATTCTGGCACCGGATGAGCAGGTGGAGTTTGTGGCGGCGCCTCGTTCCGCATCGATCTGGCAAGGACTGCGGGAAGCAGGCGCTAGGCGGCTTGGCAACTCGCCGACCATGATAGCCGAGAGGGAAGCCAAACAAGCGGCGGCGGAGCAAGCTGCTGCTGAGGAAGCGCTGGCGGTTGAGCTAGAGGAGCCGATAGAAGATCCGGGACTTCCGCCCCGCAGTACCTATCTTGGAAAAAAACCTTGACTTAACACGACGTGGTAAAAACCCGGGAGTATCGATGACGGCTCGATGCAATGCTTGACATTGCGCGGAGTCCACGATGCTTCGGGTTTTTTGTTTTGCCGTCCCAGGGTACTGCTGCGCCCCTCTGAGAATGATAAATTGTAGTTTACTGCAAGCTCATTATTAACAATACAATCAGACCTGCGAATCCGGTGCAAAGCAGCGTAAACAAGGTGATCTTGAGCGGACTGCGGGGAACGTGGCCGGATACCGTTCCGGTCTGACCGTTAACCATGTAATAATAAGGACGCGATTTATAAATGTAGTTGGCGTTCCATACGGGAAGCAATAAATGCTTGTAGGTAATGTCGTTATAAGATGTTCGGATGTTCAAGCTGCGGATTTCATCGCCGCCGATTTCTTCCTTGATCTCTTGCTCCAACTTGTCATCTGCGAATTCCCGGGCTTCTTCCCAGCCTTGCTCTCGGGATATCGAGTAACGCTCGGAAATAAATCCGCTTAAATATTCGGGTTTGTACGAATGAAGACCGCCTAGGTTAAAGTCGCCTAGCTTCATTAGCAACTCAGAGTCGTAATGCCCGGATGCGGGAATTAATATGTCGTCGAATACCCTATCATAATCGCCTTGCGTCGAGTGCCATACCGTATACCTTTCCGTATCCGTATAGGTTTCGGTTTTTCCGTTGACGACCCTTGTTCGGGTGACCGTGCGATAATGATAAATTCCTACCTCCGCCGAGTAGACTGAATAGGTTTCGGTATCGTAGGTCCAATAGGGAATGTAGATGCTGTTCAGTTGGGAATTGACGTTCCGTTTCTTGAATTCGTTCGGGAGAAACCATTTTTTCCGCTTCCAAGCCGCAAAGGCGGTCAAAGCCTCTTCCCTTGAGATTTGAAAAGGAATGATGGACTCCGGCCGAATGCTGCCCGCGTCATCTTGCTGAAGCACTTTGGGAGAACCGCAGAATACGCATACCGAGGTGGTCTGGCCGGCCGGGATCAACGTTTCGCCCCCGCAGCTTTCGCAGTGGATGACTTGCTGCTCCGTTCCCCAATCTTGAAGCTCGGCGAGATTCTCGTCATCGCTGTCGAAAGGATGCTCTGGCGGCTGTTCCATGACGTTGTCGACCGTTTGCTCCGAGCCGCAATATTGGCATTTCATGTTTTGGCTTTCCGTATCGAATACCATCGGCCCCGCGCAGCCGCTGCAAGGAAAACGAATTGCCGTCGTCTGAATCGTCGTCATGTCGGCCTCCGTCCTACGTTTTGCTTCCGCAATCGGAACAGAATTTCGCATTTTCCGTGAGTTTGCTTCCGCATTCCGAACAAAACTTCTTGCCGCTTGGCTGCTGCTGCCGTTCCGTTTCGGCTTGCGGCTCAACTAGCGATTGCTGTTGTTGCGGCGCCGCAGTCTGCTGAGGTTCTGCAGATTTGCCTAACATCTGGCCCATCATCTGCCCCATCGCCATTCCCGCTCCTAGCCCGGCTCCTGCCCCGGCAATTCCGCCGCTCTCGTTATTGGCGGCTTCCCGGATCGCTTCCGCGGTTTGATATTTCATGTAGTTGTCGAGATTGCCGGCGATATTCATCGACGACTTGCGGTCGATCATCTTCTCGACTTCTTCGGGAAGCGAGACGTTCTCGATCGTAATGCCCGTCAACGTCAAACCGATGGCCGAGAACTGCTGCTGCAGCTTAGTTGCGGCGAGCTGTCCCAGCTCGTCGTAGGAGCTGGCCAAATCCGCGACGGGAATTTTCGATTCTCCGAGCAGATCGCTTATGCCGGAAACGATGATAGATTTGAGAAATCCGGTAACGCCATCGGTTGTGAATTCCTGTTTGGTTCCGAAAATTTCTTTCAGGAACAAGGCAGGATCGCTGATTTTAACGGCATAATTGCCGAACCCGCGCATGCGGATAATTCCGAATTCCGGATCCCGCATAATGACGGGATTCGTCGTTCCCCACTTCAAATCCGTGAAATTCGTCGTGTTCAGGAAGAAGACATCGGCTTTGAAAGGCGAGTTGAACGCGTATTTCCAAGATCTTAACGCGGTGAGGACGGGAAGATTCTGCGTGCTTAAAGTATGGGTGCCCGGCCCGAAGACGTCGGCGATTTGACCCTCGTTCATGAAGATCGCGGCTTGCGATTCACGGACGACGAGCTTGGCTCCCATCTTGATCGCGTTATCGTAAGCAGGGAAACGGTATACGAGAACCCCCTTGTCGTCCAACCACTCGATAACCTCGATGAATTGGCCTTTGATGAAATCAAACAATCCCATGGTTCACTCTCCCTCTCTGCAGCCGCCCTAATGGCGGAGAACTCTTTTGTACTTATAATATCAGAAAGCAGCTTTCATTCCTGCACCTTTTGACGATGCGGATGGAACCCTATATAATAGATGGGAACACACATTCTATTAAACGAACGCTTTGTTATTTATATCGGGATTTCTGGGAGTAAATCCCATAGGACTTAAGTCATGCGAGTCGAGAGGGGGACGCAAGTTATATGTCAGTTTCGGAGATCGAGCACAAGCCTTTTAAGCTGGTATCGGAGTATTCGCCGGACGGAGATCAGCCGAATGCGATCAGGCAACTGGCGGAAGGAATAGTCTCGGGAAAGAAGCACCAGACCTTGCTGGGGGCTACAGGAACGGGGAAGACGTTCACGATTGCGCAGACGATCGCCAAGGTGAACAAACCAACGTTGGTCATCGCGCATAACAAGACGCTTGCCATGCAGCTATGCAGCGAATTCAAAGAGTTTTTCCCGGAAAATGCGGTGGAATACTTCGTCAGCTACTACGACTACTTTCAGCCGGAAGCTTATATCCCTTCCACGGACACCTACATCGAGAAGGACTCGAGCATCAACGACGAGATCGATAAGATGCGCCACTCCTCGACAGCATCGCTGTTCGAACGGCGGGATGTCATCATCGTTGCCAGCGTATCCTGCATTTACGGTCTCGGCTCTCCGGAGGAGTACCGGGATTTGCGGCTCAGCTTACGGGTAGGGATGGAAAAATCGCGGAACGAGATCCTTCACAAGCTGATAGACATCCAATACGAACGCAACGATCTGAACTTCGTGCGGGGTACGTTCCGCGTTCGCGGGGACGTCATCGAGATTTTCCCGGTATCGCGAGGAGATTCGGCGATCCGGGTCGAGATGTTCGGGGACGAGATCGAACGCATAACGGAAATCGACGTCTTGACGGGCGAGATAACCGGGCAGCGGGATCACGTCATTATTTTCCCGGGCTCTCACTTCGTGACCGGCGAAGAGAAGATGAAGCGGGCGCTCGTGAATATCGAACGGGAGCTTGAGGAAAGGCTCGCCGAGCTGCGGGACGAAGGCAAGCTGCTGGAGGCGCAGCGGCTGGAGCAGAGAACGCGTTACGATCTGGAAATGATGTCAGAGATGGGCTTCTGTTCCGGAATCGAGAACTATTCCGGTCCTATGACCTTCCGGGAACGCGGCGCAACGCCGTATACTTTAATGGACTTTTTTCCGGAAGACTACATGATCGTCATTGATGAGTCGCATGTTACGCTCCCGCAGGTACGCGCCATGTATAATGGCGACCAAGCGCGTAAAACGGTTCTTGTCGACCATGGATTCCGCCTGCCGTCCGCGAAAGACAACCGTCCATTGAAATTCGAGGAATTCGAGCAGAAAGCGGCGCAGCTCGTATTCGTATCCGCTACGCCGGGACCTTATGAATTAGAGCATTGTCCGACGGTAGTCGAGCAAATCATCCGGCCGACGGGGCTCATTGACCCGATCATCGAAGTGCGCCCGACGAAAGGCCAGATAGACGACCTGTTAGGAGAAATTCGCGACCGGATAACCAAGGACGAAAGGGTGCTCGTCACCACTTTGACGAAGAAAATGTCCGAGGATTTGACCGACTACATGAAGGAAGTCGGCATTAAGGTACGATATCTGCACTCGGATATCAAGACGCTCGAACGTATGGCGATCTTGCGGGATTTGCGCCTTGGCGTGTTCGACGTGCTTATTGGAATCAACCTGTTGCGGGAGGGTCTCGACTTGCCGGAGGTGTCTCTTGTCTCGATATTGGATGCGGACAAAGAAGGTTTTCTCCGGTCGGAACGTTCGCTGATCCAGACGATCGGACGCGCGGCGCGTAACGCGGGCGGGCGGGTCATTATGTACGGCGACAAAATAACCGAATCCATGGAGAAGGCGATCGGCGAAACCGAACGGCGCCGGACCATCCAGCTTGCTTATAACGAGAAGCATGGCATTACGCCGCAGACGATTGTCAAGAAGGTTCGCGACCTTATCGAAGCGACGAAAGTCGCGGAAGCGAAGAGCACATACCTCACGGGAGCCGAAGATCTCAGCAAACTTTCGAAGAAGGACCGTGCGTCTATCATTGAGCGACTCGAATTCGAGATGAAGGAAGCGGCCAAGAGCTTGCAATTCGAGCGTGCCGCGGAGCTGCGGGACGCCCTGCTAGAACTGAAGGCCAGTATGTAGCAGCATGATAATATAGCACACGAACTTCTCGTGCGGCATATCAATACAAAACATTTGCATGACCAGTCGCAGTTCTGTATAATGAACGGGAACACACATTCCTATTGGTGTGCGACTGCGGCTGGCATAATGAAAGCCCCCGCTTTGTCGCGAAAGGGGCTTTTTCGTTTGGCCAACGAGAACATAATCATCAAGGGCGCGCGCGCCCATAATTTGAAAAATATCGACGTAACGATACCCAGGGACAAGTTTGTCGTCTTAACGGGGCTGTCCGGTTCGGGTAAGTCATCGCTTGCGTTCGATACGATCTATGCAGAAGGACAGCGCCGCTACGTGGAATCGTTATCCGCCTATGCCCGTCAGTTCCTCGGACAGATGGACAAACCCGACGTGGATTCCATTGAAGGGCTGTCTCCGGCGATTTCCATCGACCAGAAGACGACTAGCCGCAATCCGCGATCAACCGTTGGCACGGTGACGGAAATTTACGATTATTTGCGGCTGATGTTCGCCCGGGTCGGCAAGCCTCATTGTCCGGAACATGGACTGGAGATCACTTCGCAGACGGTAGAGCAGATGGTTGACCGGATCATGGAATATCCGGAAAAGACGCGTCTCCAGATTCTTGCACCGGTCGTATCCGGGCGTAAGGGCGAGCATTCCAAGCTTCTTACCGATATCCAGAAGCAAGGATTTGTTCGCGTGCGCGTTAACGGTGAAATCCGTGATTTAGCCGACAAAATCGAACTGGAGAAGAATAAGAAGCATTCGGTGGAAGTCGTCGTTGACCGGATCGTCGTGAAAGACGACGTGGCTTCCCGGTTAGCGGATTCGTTGGAAACCGCATTGAAGCTGTCGGGCGGCCAAGTCATCGTCGATATTATCGATAAGGAAGAATTAATGTTTAACTCCAACTTGGCTTGTCCGGAGTGCGGCTTCTCGATAGATGAGCTGGCACCCCGCATGTTCTCGTTTAACTCGCCTTACGGAGCATGTCCGGAGTGCGATGGACTAGGCGTGAAAATGGTCGTCGATCCCGATCTTCTCATTCCGGATCGCGGCAAGAGCATCGACGAAGGCGCATTCGAGGCTTGGGCGGGCAGCACGTCGAACTATTACCCGCAATTTCTGTCGGCGGTGTGCTCCCATTTTGGAATCCCTACGGATTCGCCGGTCAGCGGCTTGAACGACAAACAATTGCAGATCATTCTGTACGGCACGGGCGGAGAGAAGATCCGTTTCCGTTACGAGAACGAGTTCGGGCATACGCGCGACGCCCAGGTTCCCTTCGAAGGCGTCGTCCATAACTTAGAACGCCGTTACCGCGAAACGGGCTCGGAGGGGATCCGCGAGTTTATCGAAGCCTATATGAGCGCGAAGCCTTGCGGCAAGTGCCGCGGACAGCGACTGAAGAAGGAATCGCTTGCCGTTACGATCGGCAAAGAAAATATCGCTTACGTCACTTCGCTTTCTATTGGCGAAGCGCAGCGGTTTTTCTCGGGGTTGAACCTTAACGAGAAAGAACTGGCTATCGCGAACCTGATCCTGAGGGAAATCAACAATCGTCTCGGCTTCCTCGTGAACGTCGGTTTGGACTACTTGACCTTGTCCCGTGCCGCGGGCACTCTGTCAGGCGGAGAAGCCCAGCGTATACGATTGGCGACTCAGATCGGCTCCAGCCTTATGGGAGTGCTCTATATTCTCGATGAACCGAGCATCGGTCTTCATCAACGCGATAACGATCGCCTTATCCAAACCTTGAACCACATGAGGGATCTCGGGAATACTCTTATCGTCGTCGAACATGACGAGGACACGATGATGGCCGCGGATTATATTATCGATATCGGTCCCGGCGCGGGTATTCACGGGGGTACCGTCATTGCCCAAGGCACGCCCGAGCAAGTGATGAACGACGAGAAGTCGCTTACCGGGGCATATTTAAGCGGACGCAAATTCATTCCCGTCCCTCAAGAGCGGCGCAAGCCGAACGGGAAGTGGATTGAAATCAAAGGCGCCAACGAGAACAACCTTAAGAATCTAAGCGCGAAGTTCCCGCTGGGCGTATTTACGGCGGTAACCGGAGTCTCGGGTTCGGGGAAGTCGACGTTGGTCAACGAAATCTTGTATAAGACGCTGGCCCGGGATTTGAACAAAGCGAAGACAAGACCCGGCAATCACAAAGAGATCAAGGGCATCGAGAATCTGGAGAAAGTCATCGATATCGACCAATCCCCGATCGGACGGACGCCGCGTTCCAACCCGGCTACTTACACCGGCGTATTCGATGACATCCGTGATGTATTCGCGATCACCAACGAGTCCAAAGTTCGCGGCTATAAGAAAGGCCGCTTCAGCTTTAACGTCAAAGGCGGGCGTTGCGAAGCTTGCAAAGGCGACGGGATCATCAAGATCGAGATGCACTTCTTACCGGATGTCTACGTTCCTTGCGAAATTTGCAAAGGCAAACGTTATAACCGCGAGACGCTCGAGGTGAAATATAAAGGTAAGAGCATTGCCGAGGTTCTCGCCATGACGATTGAGGACGCAACCGAGTTTTTCGTCAACATTCCGCGGATCCACCGAAAGATGCAGACGCTCATGGATGTCGGCCTCGGTTATATGGATCTTGGTCAGCCGGCGACTACGCTCTCGGGCGGAGAAGCCCAGCGCGTGAAGCTCGCGGCGGAATTGTACCGGCGCAGCACGGGCAAGATGCTCTATATTCTTGACGAGCCGACGACTGGACTGCATGTCGATGACATCGACCGCCTGCTTCAAGTACTTCATCGTCTCGTCGACTCCGGAGAGAGCGTGCTCGTAATCGAGCATAACCTGGACGTGATCAAGACCGCCGATTATCTTGTCGATCTGGGTCCCGAGGGCGGCAACGGAGGCGGCACGATCGTGGCTACGGGAACGCCGGAGGATGTATCCAAAGTCGCGAATTCGTACACGGGAAAGTATCTTGGCCCGGTATTGGAAAGAGACCGTGCCCGTACGGAAGCCGCGTTGGCGAAGGCTTAGAAGAGGGGATATTTGAGGTTGGGCGGCAACAAGCCTGATGGCTTTAGTTGGGATAGCGAATAAAGAAAAGACGAATCGTCCGATGAAAGGCGATTCGTCTTTTCTTTATTCCATGGTATGAACATGCGATTCGTGCGAAGGGCTTATAAGCGTAATCAACTGCTTTTGAAGCTTTAGAATGCCTTTCTGCTTCTCAAGAATTTGTTGCTTCTGCTTAATGATCGTTTCCATATCGCTCTTCGCGGAGCTCCATTGCTTACCTTCGGCATGCTTATGAAAACTGCCCCAGGCTTCGCGTTTCTGATTGCGCAGCGTACGGATATCGTCTCGGGAAGATTTCATCTGTTCAATGAGCATCCTGGCCGGCTTTGTTAACGTTTTACGTTGATCCAACGTAAGCGCTTTGCGAGCTGCCCTAATTTGATCATGCTGGGATTTCAATTGCTCGAACAGGGCCTTCTGCTCCGATCGAATCTTATCCAACTGCATCTTCTGCGCTTGGATGTCAGCGGGATAGGCTTTCCAATCTACGACAGGCTTAGGTCCGGAATGAGAGTGCTCACCCGGAGCGGCGGCGATAAGCGCCGGTACCGCAAGCGTTAACAAGGCCAGCGTGAGGAATGTCAGAAGCCGGTTTTTCATTGAGGGTTCCTCCCAATTGTTGGATTCCCCCCTAGTATGGACGAAAATTATTTTTCCATTCTTTGGGCGGGTTAAATCAATCGTTGGTTCCGTCTATGTTATTGGCTTGATAAGCGATGATCGTGATGGGTTGTCCGGTTTTGTTGGACAACCGTTGCTCGATCTCTTGAATTTCCTCAATCTCTTCCGGCTTCAGCAAGGCTGGCGAGTACCTGTCTTCGAACATGAATGGTTCCTCCAATATGAGTTTTTTTCGCTAGTATGGGATCAAGATGCTGCTTTTAACCCTCTGACAAAGAAAACAAAGAAAAGACCCCCGGAGCCGGCAATGTCATTAAGTTAAGGCT